>ERZ824600.78-NODE-78-length-142883-cov-30.778433_pt1 | contig 142883 bp, 150 predicted proteins | sample MGYA00519933_ERZ824600 | MGnify/ENA primary metagenome ERZ824600 (study PRJEB31778, sample SAMEA3449178) | human gut metagenome | biome: human gut; feature: human-associated habitat; material: faeces | place: United Kingdom | collected 2010/2012 ...
CTAAATATAAGAAAATGTAGTTAAAAAATATCTTAACTACATTATACGAGGAGGTATTAATCATGACAATATCGGAAGTAAGTAATAAATATGATTTATCGGCTGAAACATTACGATATTATGAAAGAGTAGGAGTAATTCCACCTGTAAATAGAAATGAAAATGGAATTAGAGATTATACAGAAGTTGACTGTAATTGGGTAAATTTCATTAAATGTATGAGAGATGCAGGGTTATCAATAGAAAGCTTAATAGAATATACTACCTTATTTCAACGAGGAGATTCGACACTAGGTAGCAGAAAACAAATTTTAATAGAGCAAAGAGATGAGATTGTTAGTAAAATTAAAGATATGCAAGATGCTTTAGATAGATTAAATAAAAAAATAGACTGGTATGATGAAAATATACAAAGTTACGAAAATAAAAAATTAAAATAAAAGGATAATGAAGATTACGTAAAAGATAATAAAAATTGGTAAAAGTATAAAACTTGTTAAATAGAAAGGATGAAGTATATGGAAAAACAAACAGCAGGTAGAGAAAAATTAGGAGAATTAGCTCCAAAATTTGCAGAATTAAATGATGATATATTATTTGGAGAAGTGTGGAGTAGAGAAGATAAATTATCTTTAAGAGATAGAAGTATGATAACAATATCAGCCTTAATGGCACAAGGTTTATTTCCACAATTAAAATCACATTTTGAATTAGGAAAAAAACATGGAATTACAAAAGAAGAAGCAGTTGAAATTGTAACACAATTAGCCTTTTATTCTGGATGGCCAAAAGCATGGAGTGCTTTTACTTTAATAAATGAAGTATATGCAAATGAAGAAACACAAGAAACTCACGGAGGAGCTTTTGGAATGGGAGAACTTAACACATCATTTGCAAAATATTTTATTGGAAATTCATATTTAAAACCATTAACAAATCCTAATGAAACAAAAGTATTTATAGCAAATGTTACTTTTGAACCGGGTTGTAGAAATAATTGGCATATTCATAAGGCAACAGAAGGTGGAGGTCAAATTTTAATCTGTGTTGATGGAGAAGGATGGTATCAAGAAGAAGGTAAAAAGCCTCAAAGTTTAAAAGTAGGAGATGTAGTAACCATTCCAGCCAATGTTAAACATTGGCACGGCGCAAAAAAAGATAAATGGTTTAGTCATTTAGCGATAGAAGTACCAGGGGAAAATACAAGTAATGAATGGTGTGAAAAGGTTATAGATGAAGAATATGATAAGCTATAAAAAGAAAAATTTATAAAAGATGAAAAGTAAATTTTGGAGGAAAGTTATGAATAAATTAGTAGTATATTTTTCTTATACAGGTAATACAAAAATGATAGCTAATAAAATTAGAGAAAAATTGAATTGTGATATTTTAGAAATTAAAACAGTTATGCCATATTCAGAAGATTATGATACTGTTGTAAATGATGAGCAAAATAGTGAGGCAAGTAATCATTTGCCAGAAATACAAGAGATAGGCATTGATTTAAGTAAATATGATGAAATTATACTTGGAACTCCTGTATGGTGGTACAGACCTGTTCCAGCAATAAGAACATTTTTAAATCAGAATGATTTATCAGGAAAAACCATAAAACCTTTTGCAACTAATGCAGGATGGCTTGGAAAGACATTTAAAGAAATTAGAACTTTATGTCCAAATTCAGAAATTTGCGAAGGTATGAACATTGTATTTGAAAGTTATAACGATAAACTTGTTACAAAAGAACAAGATATTGAAAATTGGATTAAAACACTATAATAAAACATTTGAGAGACAAATTACAATTTATCTAACAGATCAGAATAGAAACTCTGGTCTTTTTTATCGACAGAAAGAAGGTGATTTATTGATTACAAAAACTAAAGAAGAATTAATAAGAATGTATTTAGAGTCATTAGAAGAAAATAAAATACCTTGGAGACAAAGGTGGAATACTTCATTAAATAAAAATGGTATTACAAATACTTCTTATAAAGGAATTAATCAGTTATTATTATCTTATGTTTCATATAAAGAACATTATGAAGATAATAGATGGTTTACTTATGTCCAAATTAAAGAAAAAGGATATAAGTTAAAAAATAGTAAAGGTAAAGGTGTTCCTATAGAGTTTTGGTCAGTTTATGACATTAAGAATAAAAAGAAAATTTCTTTTGAAGAATATAATAAAATAATAGACAAAACTTCTGATTTTAAAGAACAATATAAGACATTTTGCAATGTTACTTATGTATTTAATGGGAGTTTAATAGAAGGACTTAAAGAAATAGATAAAGCAAAAAATAATAATATTCAAGTAAACAGTTATATAAATAAAATTATAGATAAGTTAAAGGTTAAATATAAAGAAGAAGGTGATAAGGCATTTTATAATACAAATGAAGATCAAGTAGTATTACCCGAAAAAAGCAAATTTCTTGATAAATATTCGTACTATGCAACACAGCTTCATGAATTATGTCATTCTACTAGACATGAATCTAGGCTAAATAGGTTTGATATTAATAATAAACAAGATTATGCAAGAGAAGAATTAATTGCTGAGATTAGTTCTTCTTTTTTGATGCAAAAATTAGATATAAATCCAAAGACTGAGGATTATAACAATCATAAAGCATATATTCAAAGTTGGATTCAAATATTAAAAGATAAACCTAATGAATTATTTAAAGCAATAAATGAGTCAAATAAGGTATGTGAATATATTGAAGATAAAATGAGAAATAAAGAAAGGGAAAATATTAGATGATAGATAATTTTATTGATAATAAAACAGAAAAGTATTTGTTAGATAAATTAAAAGATTTAGATAATAACAATTTCCATGATGGTATGGGAATAGAATATATTTTATACAATAAATTGCAAAATGAATTTAAAGTATTAATATCTGATGGATATGAATCATCATATGAAGACACAATAGATGTATTTTCAAATAGAGTAACAAATGAAATGTATGTTCCTGAATGGGACTTTAATTTTGACTATTATTTATTTAATGAATTAGAAATTAAAGGTAATAGATTGTTATATGTATCACCAAACACTCATCATGGATTATGGAATTCACTTCATGAATTGTATCCAAATGATATTGATTGTAAAAAGGGTGTTCAAAAATATTTAAAATTTTGTAAGCAAAATAATATAACAAAAGAAACAATAGAAAAATATTGTGAATTTTCTAAATTACCAGAAGATTGCATGAAATTTTATAATGGAAAGGATAAAGAAAGATAATGGAAGTAAAAATTAATAAAGAAATAAGAAACTATTCTGAAAATATATTTTTCGGATTATCTTTAAGGCAATTTATTTTTAGTATTTTAGCTTGTGCAAGTGCACTCATATTATTCTTTATATTCAAACCAGTTTTAGGAACAGAAATAACATCATGGATTTGTATAATTGGTGCTATTCCATTTGGAATAATGGGATTTGTTAAATACAACGGTATGACTGGTGAGCAATTTATACTTGCTTATATTAAATCTGAGTTTTTAACTAAAAGAGAATTAGTCTTTGAACCGACTAATTTTTATTATGAATTAATAAATACGAGGGAAAAGGAGAAAACAAATGAAAGCAATGAAAAAAGTCTTTAAATTCAAAAAAGATGTAGATGAATTTGATATTCCTAAAAATGTTCAAGGAATAATACCTATTAACAGAATATGGAAAGATGGAATATTCTTAATAGGAAAAAATAAATATACTAAAACTTATATGTTTACTGATATTAACTATGCAGTTGCAAGTAGAGGAGACAAAGAAGCAATATTTTTAAAATATTCAGAACTATTAAATTCCTTAGATAGTGATGCTACAACAAAAATAACAATAATAAACAGAAAATTAAATAGAGTAGATTTTGAAAAGAATATATTATTAAAAAGTTCTGATGATAACTTAGATAAATATAGAAATGAATATAATCAAATGTTATTAGAACAAATAACTAACAATAAAAAAATGATTCAAGAAAAATATATTACAGTATCAATTGAAAAGAAAAGTGTTGAGGAGGCAAGAAACTATTTTAAAAGAATTGATGTAGAGTTTAATAATCATTTAAGAGAACTTGGTTCACATTTGATAGAATTGGATGCTAGTGAAAGATTAAGACTAATTCATGATTTTTACAGATTAGATGATACAGAGACATTTAATTTTAATAATAAAGAATTAATGAGGAAAGGTCATAATTTCAAAGATTATATTTGTCCTTCATCTGCTTCTTTTCAAAGTGATTATTTTGAATTTGAAAATAAATTTGGTAGAGCAATATTTTTAAAAGAATATGCTAATTTTATTAAAGATGATATGATTTCAGAATTAACTGATATTGATAAAAGTGTAATATTATCTATAGATATAATTCCTATACCTATGGATGTAGCAATTAGAGAAGTGGAGAATCGAAGACTAGGTGTAGAAACCAATATTACGAATTGGCAAAGAAGACAAAATAATAATAATAACTTTAGTGCAGTTATTCCTTATGATATGGAACAGCAAAGACAAGAATCTAAAGAGATGTTAGACGATTTAACAACACGTGATCAAAGAATGTTTGTATGTGTCATTACTTATGTTCATACAGCTGATACAAAGAAACAACTAGATGAAGATACAGAAAGTATTTTATCAATCGGTCAACAACATTTATGTCAATTAGGAGTATTAAAATATCAACAATTAGATGGACTTAATACAGCACTTCCTTATGGTATGAGAAGAATAAATACTTTAAGAACATTAACTACTGAATCACTTGCAGTTTTTACACCATTTAGAGTACAAGAAGTAAATCATACAAATGGTATTTATTATGGATTAAATGTAATAAGTAAAAATATGATAGTGGCTGATAGAAAACAGTTATTAAATGGTAATAGTTTTATACTTGGAGTATCAGGTTCTGGTAAGTCATTTTCTGCTAAAAATGAAATAGTTTCACTAGCATTAAGAGATCCAAATGCAGACATATTAATAATTGATCCTGAAAGAGAATATGCAAAACTAATAGGACCTTTGAATGGTCAAAATGTTGTTATTAGTGCAACTAGTAATAATCATATAAATCCAATGGATATTAACTCTGAATATGGAGAAGGTAGTAACCCAGTAACTTTAAAATCCGAATTTATCTTGTCCTTATGTGAGATATTGATGAAAGATAAAAAATTAGGACCACTAGAAGAATCTATAATTGATAGATGTACTAATAAAGTATATAGAAGTTATCAACAAGGAAACTATCAAGGAGTTCCGCCAACACTTATTGATTTAAGAGAAGAATTATTAAAGCAACCAGAAAAAGAAGCAAAAGATTTGGCAACAGTTCTTGAAAGATATACTAATGGTTCATTTAATACTTTTGCAATGGAAACAAATGTAAATATTAATAGTAGAATAATCAACTATGATATTTTAGAGTTAGATAAATCACTTAGATCATTTGGTATGTTAGTAGTACTTGATAATATTTTAAATAGAATAACATTGAATAGAAATAAAGGTAGAAACACTTATATTTTTATAGATGAAATATACTTATTATTTCAACATGAATATTCTGCTAACTTCTTGTTTAAACTTTGGAAAAGAGTTAGAAAGTATGGAGCATATTGTACTGGTATAACACAAAATGTAGAAGACTTATTACAAAGTCATACAGCTAAAACAATGTTAGCAAACTCTGAATTGATTGTTATGTTAAATCAAGCGGCTACTGATAGGTTGGAATTAGCAAAACTTCTTAATATATCTGAAATGCAATTAAGTTATATTACTAATTCTGAACCAGGAGAAGGATTATTAAAAATAGGAAGTAATTTAATTCCTTTTGAAAATCATTTTCCTAAGGATTTAGAATTATATAAATTGATGAGTACAAATCCAAAGGATAAATAGTTGTGAAAGATATTAAAGTAAAAGAAAAATTTAAATCAGGAATTAAAACTATTGATAAATCAGTTGTATGGACTTCTAAAGTAAAAGATTCTATAAGTGATATAAGAGATAGAAGTAATATGCTTAATGAAGAAAAAACATCTAATGTAGAATATGCTGATAACAAGATTGAGATGATAGCTAATAAATCTAAGAATGCAACGATTAATAGTTCTAAAAAAGTACTTACTAAAACAAAAGATAGAATGATAAAAAATTATAAAAATAAAAAAGTAAATAAAATTAAAACTGGTGTAGAAAAGAAAATTAAAGATAAGACAATTAAGCAGGTTAAAGACACTAGTAAAAATATTGAAAGAGCAAGAAAATTTGCTATAAAAACTAAACAAGCAACACAGAAAACAGCAAAAGTAACAGCTCGTGTAACAAAGAAAATAATAAAAGCAATGATTAGTTTTACTAAATCATTAATTGCTGGAGTTAAATCTTTAGTTGCTTTGCTTGGTACAGGTGGAGTAATAGCAATTATAGTAGTAATATTAATTTGTTTGATAGGATTATTATGTTCATCTATGTTTGGTATTTTCTTTTCTAATGAATCTAATAGTAGAACAATGAGTAGTGTAATATCTCAAATTAATAATGAGATTTATGAGAAGGCAGAAAAGGAACAATTAATGACTCCCAATAGTGAAATAGTTGTGGATAATACGGTTACTAATTGGAAAGAAGTAATTGCAGTATATTCTGTTAAATATGCAAATGATAAAGAAAATGCCGATATAATTATGTATATAAATGAAAAAAATATTAAAAATATACGAAATGTTTTTAATGATTTTAATAAAGTTAGTATATCTAAAGCATCAAGTAATGGGTATTTAATAGCAACAGATGGTTCTTTTATTCAAGTTGGTTCATCTAATACACAAACGAAAACTGATGATGGTAAGACAATTATTCATGTTATTATTCAATCAAAAAGTTTAGATGAGATAATGAATCAATATAGTTTTACAGATGAGCAAAAGAAAAATACTAGAGAACTATTGAGTGATAAGTATTCAGATTTATGGGCTCAGTTATTATATGGAACAAACTTTGGTGATTTTATTAATTGGAAACAAACTGATGAAACATGGGCAAGTACACCTATTGGTACATCTGGTAAAACTTTAAGACAGATAGGTTGTTTAGCAACATCTATTTCTATATTAATTGAAAGGTCTGGAGCTGGAAAGACAATAATACCTTTTACTCCACAGACATTTGTTCAGAAGATGAATGAAAATGGTGGCTTTGATGAAAATGGTAATTTACAATATGGAGCAATTACTAAATTTATTCCAAGTTTTTCTTTTGTAGGAAGAGTAAGTTTGGAAGGTAAATCTAAAAATGAGAAGTATCAATTAATTAATAAGTATCAATCACATAATTATTATTTAGCAGTAGAAGTAATGGGTAATACGGGACAACATTGGGTTGCGGTAATAGATACAATAGGTAATATGGTTACAATGGCTGATCCAGGTAGTAGTGCAACTGATTTATGGAGTAAATATAAGTGGCAAAATACTTCTCAATTTGTATATTTTAAAAACAATTAAAGAGTCTCTCTGTTAGTTCAGGGGGACTTTATTTTTTATTTTAAGTTAAGTTCTTTAAGTTTAATATCTATTATTTTATTTAAGTGTTCATACAAATCATTATCAAAACCTTTAACTAACATTTTAGATAGTGTATCATTGTTAGAATATTTTCCTAATAAGTAATCGTATAGTTTTAATTTTTCATCACTTTTAATAAAAGTTATATAGTCTTTATATTCCATATTATTTAGTAGAGTATTAAGCTTTAAATCAATTTGTTCCATTCGCTTATCTGGTAAATTAAAGTTCATATTATTTAATATTTCTGTTAATTCTTCTGCTACATTTACTTCTTTATTTCTATACATTACATACCTCATTTATTTTCTCTTAACTTATATTATATATTATTTACACAATTAAAGAAAGCATGATAAAAAAGATTTAATTTTACAATAAATTATTGAAAAAATCAATTATAAAGTGTAAAATAATGAATATGAGATAATTAGGATTGCAGGTGATATATTATGTATGAAAATTTCCAATTTAGTATTGATTCTAAGCGTTTTTATGATTTAAGAGGATTTTTTAACCCTAACAAAAAAGAACTATCTTTTGAATTGGATATAGAACAATTTTTTAAAATTTTAAAAGTTACTGTTGCTGAGGCTTTGTTTGATTCAGATAAGATTTATAAAACCCTAAAAACTGTTTATATCAAAACTGACGATAATAGAATTTTTTCATGTATTAATTGTATTTTTACTTATAATATATCAAGTGATATGGCAAAAAAAGAGTCATTTAAATTAGTTTCAACAGATGTTATATTGGAAAATGAAATATCTGAAAAATTTGATATAAATACAAAAAAAGTCGTATTTAAAACTAAATATTTGGGCAGTTCAAAATATATGGCATATATAAAAAATATAAAATTTAAATATGATTCAAATAAAAGTGTAGAATTAAATATTTATAAAGAGGAAGATACTATAATTGAAATTAGTATTTCTTCAACAAGATTACATAATTATAATAAGTTATCAAGAATTACTTACACAATATTGGAAATGATAACTTTAATTATTGGAGATATGCCAATTATAGACGAAGTATATTTTTATGTTGATGATAAAAAAAGTAATATTTATTTTTCTGTTGTAGATAAATATAATCCGGAGCATAAGAGAAAAAATTGTGCAGATGTCTTAGGGTGTGTTACTGAGGAAACAATCAACAAAAAAACTATAGATGATTTTATAAATTTTAGAAAAAAAACTAAAATAATATATGATTTATTTTTGATAAATATAAATCGACCTAATTATAAAGAAATAGTTAATTGTAATTTTGTTCAAATAATCGAAGGATTATATAAATCATTGATTGGTACTGAAGATAAATTGGTTAAAGAATTAAAGTACTTCTATTATAGAACAAAAAACGTAAAGAAAATTTTAAGTGGTAGAGATAAAAGAAAAACAAAAGGTAAATATGAAACTGAGATTTTTATTTATAAAGCAAAAAATCAAAGACATTATTTATCTCACTTGAATTCAAATGAAAATAAGAATGTTTTTTATGGCTTAGAAAATATTTATGCTTATTGGAAATTATCATTAGCAATTCGACTTTTTATTTTAGATTATCTTGATATTAAATATGATAATAATCTATTAAAAAATTATATAGATAAAGTTAATCAATGGGCAAAAAATAATAAGTTAAGATATAGTTTAAAATTGAATGGAAATTAATTTTATGTAAGGAGATTTTTTAAGTGAAAATAAGTTATGATAAATTATGGAAATTGTTAATAGACAAAAAAATTAATAAAACTCAATTAATTAAGATGGCAGATATAAGTACAAATTCAATGGCAAAATTGGGGAAAAATGAAACGGTTCAAGTTGAAATACTAGTTAAAATTTGTAATGTTTTGAATTGTAATATTGAAGATATTGTTGAGTTTATAAAGGAGGAACAATAATGTTTATAGTTAATAGTGCGGATAAAACCACATCTGAAGTAAAAGAAATATCTTTTAGAGAAATTGGTTTAAGAGAAAGAAACGATTTGCAAGAATGGATTGCTAATAATCCTATTATTTTAGGAGAAGAACTATTAATAATTCAAAAGGAATTTGATGGATTTAATGATACGAATGAAAGGCTAGATTTATTAGCGTTAGACAAAAATGGAAATTTAGTTGTTATTGAAAATAAATTAGATGATAGTGGCAGAAATGTAGTATGGCAATCATTGAAATATGCTGGATATTGTTCATCATTAAAAAAAGAAGATATAAAAGACATTTATTCACAATATTTATCAAAAATTGGTTCATCAGATAATGCTGAAGAATCAATTGTTGAATTTTTAAATAAAGCTGATTTTTCTGAAGTTCAATTAAATCAAGATTTAACACAAAGAATTATATTAGTTGCTAGAGAATTTAGAAAAGAGGTTACTAATACGGTAATTTGGGCAAGAAAATATGGTATGAAAATTCAATGTATAAAAGTAGTACCATATATGATTAACAATCAATTAATTGTTGATACAGAACAAATAATACCAGTTAAAGATATTGCAGATATTATGATAGGATATGATGAAAAAGCCCAAGAAGATTTTAAAAGCAAGGAAGATTTAGCAAATTGTCAAATTACAAGAAACGAATTTTGGCATACATTTATTCCAAGATTTAATGAAAAATCCAGTTTATTCTCAGGAAGAAATATTGCTTTAAATCAGTATGATCATTGGTTCAGTACAGGTTCAGGAATATCAGGAGTACATTTTAGTTTTCTTATTACTAAAAGTTATGCAGGAATAGAGCTTGGAATATCTGGTGGAACTCAAGAAGAAAATAAAAAAATATATGATTATTTTTATTCATACAAGGATGAAATAGAAAATTCATTTGGTGATAAATTATGTTGGGAACGATTAGATAATAAAAAAATGTCAAGAATTTCCTATAAATTAGAAGAAGTAAGTATATATGATAAAGAAGATTGGAATAAAATGATGGACTTCATGGAAATTAATATGATTAAATTTGAAAAAACATTAAGAAAATATATAAATAATTATTCTAAAATTAATAAATAAATGGGAGGAATAAAAATGATTAAAGATATTATTGATAAAAATGAAAATGTAAAACCTAATACCAGTAAAATTATTAAACTAAAAGAGTTAATACCAAACTGTTTTGATAGAAAAGGTAACTTGGATATAGATCTATTAAAAAAAGAATTTAATCAGGATTTAAATTTCACAAAAGAAAGCTTTGAATTAAACTTTTTAGGTAAGTCTTATGCAAAAATGATAACAGGATTAGATACTGAAACAGTTATTGAACCTGACATTGCCCATAATAACGAACAAGTAAATAAAAATAGTGAAAATATTTATATAAGCGGTGATAATTTAGATGCTTTAAAACATCTACTCAAAGCGTACGAAGGAAAAATTAAATGTATATATATAGATCCACCATATAACACAGGAACTGACGGTTTTGTATATAACGATACTTTTAATTTTACAAAAGATAGCCTAATAGAAAAACTTGATGTGAGTGAAGAAGAAGCTGATAGAATTATTAGTATGACATCTGAAAACTCATCTTCTCATAGTGCTTGGTTAACGTTTATGTACCCACGATTATATCTCGCAAGAAATTTACTGTCTGAAAATGGGATAATTTTTATTTCCATAGATGACAATGAAGAAAATAATCTTAAATTTTTATGCGATGATTTGTTTGGAGAAGAAAATTGTCGAGGCGTGATAACAGTTGTAAGTAACCCAAGAGGAAGAGACTACGGTGGAATTGCTAAAATGAATGACTATTTATTAGTATATACAAAGCAACCATTAGTTGAATTAAATAAATTAGAGGACAAAAATGGAAGTTTTAGTTTGTTTGATGAAATAGGTGGTTTTGAATTAAGAGAATTAAGAAATAGAAATATAAAATTTAATAACGAAAATAGACCTAACTTATATTATCCTTTCTTTCTTGATGAGTCCATAGTTGATGAGAATGGTCTTTATAATATTTATTTAGAGAACAAGGAAAATTGTATTCCGATTTATCCTGCCGAATCTCAAGGCATAAAAACAGTATGGCGTTGGGGAAAAGAAAAGTCAGCCCTTAATCTAAATAAGAATATTAAAGGTAAAAAGATGAAGGATGGAAGGTATCAAATTGTTGAGAAATATAGAGATCCTAAAATGATGGCAAGATCTGTTTGGTGGGATAAGGATGTTAATACAGAAAAAGGAACATTGTTATTAAAAGAAATGTTTGGATTTAAGGTTTTTGACTATCCTAAAACAGTTGAAATGATAGACAGAGTTATTGAAATGTCTACAGATACTGATACAGAAGATATAGTGTTAGATTTTTTCAGTGGAAGTGCCACAACTGCTCATTCACTTTTAAGCATGAATTCTAAAGATGGAGGAAATAGAAAATTTATTGTAGTTCAAATACCTGAAAAATGTGCTGATGGCTCTCCAGCCTTGGAAAACGGTTATAAAACAATTGATCAAATTGGAATGAAAAGAATACAATTGGCTAGTGAAAAAATAAAAGAGGAAACTAATGCCAATATTGATTATGGATTTAAACATTATACACTAAAAAATACTGATAATAATTTATTGAATAAACTGGAACAGTTTAAACCTCAATTAATAAATGAAACGTATGATTTATACAAAGAATATGGTATAGAGACAATAGTAGAAACATGGAAGTTAAAGGATGGATATCAATTCACAACTCCAGTTAAAGTAATTGAATGTGCTGGTTATAAAATATATAAATGTGAAGATAGTTTATATTTAATAGAACCTAATATTAATATTGATAATATCAAGGCATTATTAGAATATTACAGTAGTGATGATTTGTTTGTTTGTAACAAAATAGTTTTATTTGGATATTCTTTTAAGTTTAATGAGTTAGAAATGATAAAAAACAATATTAAACAAGTTAAGAATTTTAAAAATATAGATGTAAAGGTGTATACAAGATATTAAAAGGAGGAATATAGATGAAACTTGAAAGAGGGTTAAAACATCAAACTGACGCAGTAAACTCTATTATTAGAGTATTAGAAGACGTTAGTATAGAAAAAACAAATAGTTTAACGGCTAATCCAAGTATTGATTTATCTTCTCCTGATATTATTAATAATATTAAAAAAATTCAAAGTAATAATAATATTTCAAAAGAGATGAAAAAAAATGTTGGAGTATTCGATAACTATTTAAATATTGATGTAAAAATGGAAACAGGTACTGGAAAAACATTTACCCAAATAAAGACAATTTATGAATTAAATTTAAAGTATGGATTTAGTAAGTTTATTATTGTAGTTCCAACTTTACCAATAAAAGCTGGTACAAAACAATTTATTTTGTCTGTTGATACAAAAAAATTTTTTGAAGATGAATATGAGCAAGTAGAAATTGAACTGAGATTGGTAGAAAGTGTTAAGAAGAGAAAGGGAAGAGATTATTTTCCAAGTGTAGTAAGAGAATTTGCTACTGCGTCTACTTTAAATACCAAAAAAATTCAAGTAATGCTTATTAATTCACAATTAATTACCAATGGGAAAATGCTCACTAAAAACTATGATACAACTATACTTGATGATTTAACTAATCCAAGTGAAGCAATAAAATCAACAAAACCGATTTTAATTATTGATGAACCGCATAAGTTTGCGAAAGAAAATATTACATTTAAAAAAATTAAGGATATTTTATCACCTCAATGTATCATTAGATTTGGAGCTACTTTTCCTGAAAAGAAAAATCATGAAAAGGACTATCAAAATTTAGTTTATAATTTAGGAAGCATTGAAGCATTTAACAATAATTTAGTAAAAGGTGTTATAGCAGAATATGTACCAACATATTCTAAAAACAATGTAAAAATCAAATTGATTAATATTAAAAATAAAGAAAAATGCACCATACAAAGAATAGATGAAAAGAGTAAAAAAACATTTGAGTTATCTAAAAATGATAGTTTATCAATAGTACATGAGGACTTTGATGGTATAGAAATAATTGGTATTACAAAGAATTCAATACTTTTATCAAATGGTATAGAAATTAATAATGGGACTGAATTATCGCCAGAAAATTATTCACAATCTTATCAAGACATGATGATAGAAACTGCTTTAGAAAGACATTTTGAAATTGAAAAGGAAAATTTTGAAAAAGGAATTAAGACATTGGCTTTATTCTTTATTGATGACATTTCATCATATAGAAAAACGGATGGTAAGCCAACATACATTTTAAATTCATTTGAATCAATATTAAAGCGTAAAATTAATGAAAAAATTAATGAATTATCAGATAGCGAATATAAAAGTTATTTAATTCAAAGTATAGATAATTTAAGTGAATGTCATGCTGGATACTTTTCACAAGATAATGCAAATAAAGATGAAGAAATAATTAAAGAAGTAAATGATATTTTGAATGATAAAGAAAAAATATTAAAAATTAAAGATAATGATGGGAAATTTAATTTAAGACGATTTATTTTTTCAAAATGGACTTTAAAAGAGGGGTGGGATAATCCTAATATATTTACAATTGCAAAATTAAGGAGTAGTGGAAGTGAAAATAGTAAACTGCAAGAAGTTGGTAGAGGACTAAGACTACCTGTAGATAATAATCTTAATAGAATAGACAGAGAACAATTTTATTTGAATTATATTGTTGACTTTACTGAAAAAGACTTTGTTAAAGAATTAAGAAAAGAAATAAGTAGTGAAGTAATTATATTTGATAAAATAACTGTAGAACAAATCCAAGAAATTGCAAAACAAAGAAATGTCGATTATCATCCATTATTTAATCAATTAATTATTGAAAGTATAATTGAACCAACTGGTGAAATAAATAATGAAGATAAGTTGTTAGAAATACTACCAGAGTTAAATACTGGTTTGCATAGAAACAAAGTCATTGAAAGAAATGATAAAGAAAAAAATATACTTCATATTAGGAAAAACAAGTATGAACAAATAAAAAGTCTTTGGGAATTATTGAATGAAAAATATATTATAAATTATTCTGAATTTGATGATGATGAAATAGAACAGGCTTTATTGAATATTCTTGAAGATGGTATTAACGTCTCAGATGTAATACAAACCGAAAGGCAAGTATTAAATGTTAACGGCAATGTTACAACGATAGAGCAAAAAGCAGGCTTATCATTATCAACTAACAGAAAATTAAATTACAATGAGTTTTTATTAAAATTATCTGACTTAACCAATATACCAATAATTAATATTCATAATTCAATTGTTAAATTTAGTGATAAACATATTATTGATAATGAGTTTTTCAATAATACTATGTTAAGCAAGTTTAGTGTGAAAATAAATGATTGGAAAGCTGATAAATTATTTAAAAGGTTTACATATCAAAAAACAGATTTACCAATACATCCAACAGCGTTAACTACTGATAATGGTGATATTAAAGATACAATAGTGCTTGGAAATGTAGGAACTACAAGAAGTGAAGGAACTCCACAAGAAAGGTATTTATATGATACAATCGCTTATGATTCGGATATTGAAAAAAATAATATTATGGAACAGATTCAAGAAGTTGTTGTATTTGGTAAAATTCCAAAAAGTAGTATAAGAATACCAGTAGCAAATGGTGGTACATATAGTCCTGATTTTATGTACTTAGTCAATAAAAAAGATGGAACATCAGAATTGAATTTGATAATTGAGTCTAAAAATTACGATTCTGATAGAAGTTTAAGAGATAGTGAAAATTATAAAATTGAATGTGCTAAAAAATTGTTTTCAAAATTAGAAGATGAAGGTGTCAATATAAGATTTAGAAAACAATTAAGTACAGATAAAATTGGCGCAATAGTTAGAAACTTATTATATTAAAGAAGAGGTGAGATAATTGAAAGACTTAGTAGAGGCTATAAATAAAATATCTACAATACTAGAAACGTTTTTTAAAGAATATTTAATTCATTTTATAATATCAATTATTCTCACTGTTGCTTTATATTATTTTATTCCAACCGATAATAAGATTTTATTAAAATTGGGTAATTTCATATTTTATGGAACAGCATTTTTAATATTTTTCTTATTAATATATGTAATTGTAAGGATTTTTGAAAGAGTAAAAAGAAATATATATTATGCAAATCAAAAAAGAGAATATGAAAAAGAAATCGATAAAGAAAATATACAATACATAAGGAATTTTATAGATAGTTTAGGGAGAGCAGAAAGAAAAATAGTATATTATTTTTTAGATCATAACAACAAGCCTTTAATTTTCCAAGGCGTTTTATATGGAAATACAATATTAGATTGTTGGTGTGATAAAAAAGAATTTGAAGTAAATGATGATTTATCATATGCCTGTAATCCAATTACCTTAAAAGAAGATTACAAATTAAAACTAGGAATGGTTGCAACTAAATATAAATTAAAACGTGAATTATATGAGCCATTAAAAATAATGAGAGATAGAAATATAAATATATCAAATTTTTAAATTTAGGGAGTTAGGTTAAATTATGATAGATATTATAGCAATTATAATATCAGGTATAACATTATACATAAATCAATATTAAGGTTAGCAAATTACTTTGATGGAAATGAAATAGCCCCATTTGATGAATTTAATATTGTTTCACAAAATCACTTTCAAAAAGATTTATTAAATACAAAAAAAGAAGTGTTGTCAGAAATAAAATCTAGAGAATAATTTATTGAAAGTAGATTATAAATATTGTAGTAGCAGTAAATGTTAAGTTTACTGCTTTTTTGTGCTTAAAAAGTCAATTTTTGCGTCTAAAATGACATTTTATACCCTAAAAACTACCTTTTAGACATAATTCGACATATTTCGCACTATGTTTGTGTTATTATAGCAACCAATTAAATTTTGAGGGGAATTTAATGTTTGCAATGCCACATATAACATCTGTGATATTGTAATAGGGGTTTGTTTTGGTTGAATATAATTAGTCATTTAAAAAGATGATGTTATAACTTATACATATTATATGTATATTTCGTTTTAATTATGTAATAGGACAAAACTCTCACATAAGGCATTTGCTCAGGGGAGTTTTTGCCTATGAAAAAGATAAATCGAAAATATTATTGGATAGTTTTTAGAAAAAATAAAAGGAAAAAATTAATAATATATATTGCTAGTAAAAAAGTCTTTTCTAATTTTACTAGCCATAGTTTTGTTGACGTCAGATTAGGAGTCCTTAAATGGATTACCTTGTCTGACGTCTTTTTTGTTTGTACAAATACAATTCTAAGTTGTAGAGGTCCACCTCCAATCAATTCAAAAAACGAATTGATTGGAGGATATGAAAATGGTTGATAGACCAAAGCGAAGAAAAAAGATGGACAATCCGTATAACTTAAAAATAATTAATAATAACTATTACATAATATTTAAAAGTAACAATAAATATAACGAAGTAGAGGTAACTAAAGAAGTATTTGATTTGATGAATAGATTTGAGCTTGATGATCTGAAAGAATTAAATGAATTTGATAGACATATAGAACATTCTGAACTTACTGAACATACTTTAAATAATAGAATGTTATTTAAACAAGAATCTATAGAAGACTTAATCATAAGAAAAACATCATTAGAGGATTTAAGAAAAGCAATTAATATGTTACCAGATGTGCAACGAAGAAGAATTAAATTATATTACTTTGATGAATTAAATGAAAAAGAAATAGCAAAGTTAGAAAATGTATCACAAAAGAATATTTCAAAAAGTTTAACTGTTGCTAAAAATAATTTAAAAGAAATTTTAAAAAAATTAGTTTAAGTGGGTATATTTTTCAAAGTTAGTGAGGAAACAGTTGAGAGGGAATAAAACCTTTCACTGTTTCTTTTTTTGATTGAAACAGAGGTTCTTTGAAAATTAAATACTCATTCATCAAATACTTTCCTATTATTAAGAGCACTTTAACAAATACGCTTGTCGATTAATATTTGGTTATAAAATTAAATAGCATTTAATTTGCGATGACTAATAATAGAATTAAAGATACTCCTGTCTAGCCATAGTCTAAAGCAATGGGGACAGTTCGGAGAGAACCTCGGAAAGGTGAAATTCCTGTGAGATTGAAATAGCTATTCAATCGTTTGATGAAATCCTCAGCTGAAGGTACTTAGAAAAATGTCAGTTATAAAAATAAAGAAATATTAGACACAGGAGAAATTCTGTGTTTTTTACATAGGAGGATTTTTAAGATGAAAAAAAGATATAGAGTAACTGTAAAAGTTGAATATGAAATAACTATGGATCATACTCAAACGAGTATGAAAAAAGCTAAGGCTGATGTACAAAAATTAATTGATAATTATTTAGATAAAAATAATAATTTGAATTTAAGGTCTTTATTTAATAATACAAAACCAAAAACTATATATAGGGTTGAGATTAAAGATGAATACGATAAATAAGGGAGATATTTATTACGCTTCTTTAGATCCTATTGTTGGAAGTGAACAAAATGGAACTAGACCAGTTGTTATTATTCAAAATGATATTGGAAATAAATATAGTCCAACAGTATTAGTGGCACCTTTAACAAGTAGGGTTAAGTCTAAACCTCATTTACCAACTCATGTACTAGTTAAATCTGAGCGTATAAAATATAATTCAATAGTACTTTTAGAACAAATAAGAGTATTAGATAAATCAAGATTAATATCTTATGTTGACACATTAACAAAAGAAGAAATAAGAAAACTAGATATTGGTATCATTAAATCTTTTAATATAACAGGTGAATGTTTTGCTGATGCAGACATATTATTTTAATGGGTGTTGATATGAATGAAAGTATTAACAAAAAAATAACTTTTGAAGATCTTATTTTGAGATATCTAATAGATGAAATAATGAAGGAAAAACAAAACTATAATGCTACTTAAATCGCAGTTTTGTTTTATTTTGTATATAGTGTTATTATACATTTGTCTTAATTTTAATCGAGTAATTAAGATTGGAGGTTGAAATGTATAATAATTACTTGACTGATATAAATTTTGATGTAGGAATCTATATAAGATTATCTCAAGAAGATAGAGACAAAGATAAAAAATATGAATCAGATAGTGAAAGTGTTACTAATCAAAAAGAGTTATTAAGAGATTATGTTAAGTGTCATAATTATAATTTGGTTAATGAATATGTTGATGACGGATTTTCTGGAACTGATTTTGAAAGACCTGGATTTCAAAGACTTATGGAAGATATAAAAAATAAAAAAATAAATTGTGTAATTGTTAAAGATTTATCCAGATTAGGTAGAGATCATGTTATGACAGGATATTATATTGAAACATTTTTTCCTGAAAATAATATAAGATTTATATCTATATTAGAGTCATATGATAGTTTTAAAAATCAAGCTAGTAATGATTCTTCAACTTTTATAATTGCATGTAATGATTATTATAGTAAACAAAATTCTGTGAAAATTAGAAATGTATTAAATGAAAAAAGAAAAAAAGGTAAATTTATTGGGAGTTTACCTAGTTATGGTTACATGAGAGATCCTGAAGATAAAGGGCATCTTCTCCCAAATCCAGAAACAGCACCAATAGTTAAAAAAATATTTAAATGGAGAGCAAATGGAGTTGGGCCATCAGAAATAGCTACTAGATTAAATGAAGAAGGTGTCCCAACGCCTAGTGCATATAAAAAGACTAATTATTCAACAAGATTAATTGATAGAGATCATTGGAATATATCTACAGTTAGAAAAATTTTACAAAATAGAGTTTATACTGGTGATATGATTCAACATACTCAAACAAAAGTTAGTTATAAATCAAAGAAAAAAATAACATTAGATGAAAGATTATGGGATGTAGTTGAAAATACGCATGAAGCATTAGTTGATAAGGAAACCTTTGAATATTGTCAATCAATAAGGAAAAATAATGATAGAAATTATCATATAAAAGTAAATAGACCCAAAAGATTGTTAGAAGGTAAAATATATTGTGCAGAATGTGGTAATAGATTATCTATTTATTATAGAAGAAAAAGAGATTATTGGGAAATTAATTGTAATAGATATTCTAGAGATCCCAAAAGGGTTAGATGTTATCCACATTTTTATCCGTATGATTATTTAGAAGAACAGTTGCTAGAAGTAATAAATAAGAATATTAAAATCTATATAAAAAAATTGGATATAAAAAAATTAAATGCTGAAGTTTCAAAAAAAGTAGGTAAAAGTACTGATGAAATTTATAAAGTAATAAAAAAATATGAAATAGAAAAAAATAAATTAACAAAAAGATTGTCAACACTTTATGAAGATAGATGTGAAGAAGTTATTTCTGCTGAAATGTATAAAGAATTATCAAAAGAATATGATGATAAGTTGAAAGCAGTTAATGATAAAATTGAAAAACAAAAAATGGAAGTATATAGAATTAAAAATAGTTCTAATATTCTTCCAGATTATACTAAAAAGATTAAGGAATTATTAAATTTAAAAAAATCAAAAAAAGAATTATATGATATGTTAATTGAGAAGATTCAAATCGATAAAGACAGAAATATTATAATTAAATATAAATATGATGTTATACCAGAAAGCTCATTTACATATGAAGATAGATATCCGATTCATAATCCTAATGGAAGAAAAGGTAAGAAAAAAGAAGAAACAAATAATGATTAAACACAAGCTAAAGCCATGTTATATCAGTTTCTTAGAGTCAGGAAACTGATTGAATATGTAAAAAGAATATGAAAAATAAAAAATTAATTGCCAGATGCAAGGGCACTCGGCAGGTGGCGATGGTGCTGAAGTAATATATGCCCTTCGTAACGATGATGTATTACCCAATCTAATTTTAAAAGAAATAGAAAAAGCAGGTCAGAATGCTCGAAAAGTTTATCAACGAAGACTTCCAAGTAATACGGCCAAAGATTATTATTTTATTCATAGAGAAACTGGTAAAACACAACCAGTTATAGTTGAATATGGGTTTCTTGATTCAACAGGTGATGATGTTAGTCAATTAAAAAATGATTCTTTAAAATATGCTGAAGCGGTTGTTAAAGCATTAACTGAATATTTAGATATTCCTTATGATAAAGGTCCTTCTGAATATTATGTTGTAAAAAAAGGTGATACTTTATATTCTATTGCCTCAAAAAATAATACAACAGTTACCAAAATAAAAGAATTAAATGATTTAACATCTAACAATTTGAGTGTTGGTCAAAAAATTATTTTACCTGGTTCTACAGTTACTGAAGTAAGTGATTTCTATATTGTAAAAAGTGGTGATAGTTTGTATTCTATTGCTGCTAAGAATAATACTACAGTAAATGAAATAAAGAAACTTAATAATTTAACATCTAATACATTAAGCATAGGTCAGAAATTAATTTTGCCTTCAACTTCAACTAAAGAAGATGATAATTATTATATTGTAAAGAGTGGAGATAGTTTATACTCTATTGCTGTTAAAAATGGAACAACAGTAAATGAGATAAAAAAACTTAATAATTTGACATCAAATACACTAAGTATAGGTCAAAAATTATTATTAACAGCTCCAACGTATGAAAATTATTATACTGTAAAAAGCGGGGATAGTTTATATTCTATTGCTAAACGAAATAATACAACAGTAGACGAAATAAAAAAGCTTAATAAATTATCTTCTAATTTATTAAGTGTTGGTCAAAAATTAATATTACCTAATTAGGAGTTAATGAATTTAAATTGAGATCAAAATTTAATTTTTGATCTTTTATTATTTTATTTAAAATTTTTGGAAATAAAATATTAAATTTTGGTATAATATTAAATGAAAGGAAAGAATATTTTGATGGATGATGAAAAATTAGAAGAACAAATGAATAATTATGATCTTGAAGATGAAGAAAAAGAACTTGTAAGAAAAGGATTATATGATGTTACAAGTTTTGGTGAAGAAGAACTAGAAGATGATGATTATTATAACGAAGATGAATAGTTTGACTTTTATTTTTTATATGTTAAAATGATATAGCAAGTTTAAAATATCTTGCTTTTATTATGGTGTTAGTGTTTTTGCTTTTGTAATATTTTTATGTTATAATGCAGTTACTAAGACTAGAAAGGAGGCGGGTTATGAAAAAGAAATCTATTTTGATAGGTGGTATTGTTGTTGCTGTTCTTGTAGTAATTGGTTTAATTATTGCTTTTGGTAACAAAAAAGTTGATGGTACTATCAAAAATGTTATTAGTATTAAGAAGATGTTTAATACTGTTTATAAAGGGGTTGATTTACCAGCCGTTGAAACTGAAGAAGTTGAAGTAAATGCTGACAATGTAAAAGCTTATACTGGTCTATCATCAAATGCTAATATTGAAAAATTAGTTGTTTCTGAACCTTTAATGAATGCTCAAGCTTATTCAGCTGTAGCACTTCTTGTAAAAGAAGGAACTGATGTTGAAAAACTAAAGCAAGAAATATTGGATAATATTGATATGCGAAAATGGATTTGCGTTTCAGCAGAACAATTGTATATTACTAATAATGGAAATTTGATATTCTTAGTTATGTCTTCTGATGATTGGGCTAAACCTGTTTATGAAAATTTTAAAAAATATGTTAATAATGAAATTGGTAAAGAACTTCAGAAAAAAAATAGCGAAGAAGATATCGAACTTCCACCAGAAATGCAATAATATAACAGCACCCATATATGTGGTGCTTTATTTGTAAGGAGGATATCATGTTATTTACAAGTATAAGTTTTTTATACTATTTTTTACCAATTGTTTTATTGATTTATTTTATATTACCAAAGAAATTTAAAAATTTTGTATTATTTTTAGCGTCAATGTTTTTTTATTTTTATGGTGAGCCTAAATATATATTTTTAATGCTATTTGAAATATTAGTTGCTTATATTGGTGCTATTTTGATTAATAAATATAAGAGTAAAACAATTTTTACAATTGTTCTTATAATTCATATTGGACTTTTAGGAATATTTAAATATACAGATTTTTTTATTCAAAATATTAATAGTATATTTAAAACTAATATATCATTTTTAAGAATAGCTTTACCAATTGGAATATCTTTTTATACATTTCAAATTATTAGTTATGTAGTAGATGTTTATAATGGTAAAGTTAAAGTACAAAAAAATTTTTTGAAACTAGCTACTTATGTATCCTTATTTCCTCAGTTAATTGCAGGGCCAATTGTTCGTTATGAAACTGTAGAGGATGAATTAGATAATCGAACTCATAGTGTTGATGATTTTGCTATTGGGGCTCGTCGTTTTACAATTGGATTAGCAAAAAAAGTTTTAATAGCTAATGTTTTAGGTGAGCTTTGTTCTAAATTTGGTTTAGAAGCTTCCCGTAGTGTTGTATTTTATTGGATTAATGCCATTAGTTATATGTTACAAATTTATTTTGATTTTTCAGCATATTCAGATATGGCGATTGGTCTTGGGAGAATATTTGGGTTTCATTTTTTAGAAAATTTTGATTATCCTTATATTTCAAAAAGCATAACTGAATTTTGGCGTAGATGGCACATTAGTTTAGGATCTTGGTTCCGCGATTACGTTTATATTCCTTTAGGTGGTAATCGTAAAGGGAAGCTTATTTTGCTTAGAAATATTTTGGTTGTTTGGTTTTTAACCGGTTTTTGGCATGGAGCTAGTTGGAACTTTGTAATTTGGGGATTAATGTTTGGCATTCTTCTTATCATAGAAAAATTGTGGCTAGGGAAGTATTTGGAAAAGTTACCTAAATGGGTACAAAGTTTATATGTTTTATTTATTGTTATGATTAGTTTTATTATTTTTAATGCTGATAATATGAGTATTGCTTTTAAAAATATAACAGGGTTGTTTGGTTTAAATGGTGAAAGTTTTATAAATGATTATACGATTTACAATTTAAAGAGTTACGCAATTATTTTAGTTATTGCTATTTTAGCTGCTACACCTTTGTTTAAAAATATAATAGAGAAATTAAAGAAAAATGAATTTATGAATAAAATAATTAATATTTTAGAACCAGTATTTATGGTTGCTTTATTATTAATTGTAACTGCTTATTTAGTTGATAATTCTTATAATCCATTTTTATATTTCAGATTTTAGGAGGATTTATGATAGATAAAAATAAGAATATTGTTGTTACTGTTGTATTTTCTTTATTTCTGCTTAGTTTTTTCTTAGTTAATATATTTAAAAAAGATACTTTGATATCAACATCAGAAAGACGTAAGTTAGAACAATTTCCAAAATTTACTTCTGAATCTTTGTTTAATGGTACTTTTTTTCAAAAGTTTGATAGTTATACTACTGATCAATTTGTTATGCGTGATAATTTTAGATTATTAAAAGTTAATTTAGAACTAACTATGAAACATAATTATAATGATTTATATGTTTATAATAATTATATAGTTAAGCAGCTTTATCCTTTATCTGAAAATTCAGTTTCACGTTTAATAAATAAAATTGATTTTATTAAAAATAATTATTTAAAAAATAATAATATTTACTTTAGTATTGTCCCTGATAAAAATTATTTTATTTCTAATGGTAATTTAAAACTTGATTATTCTAAAATGGAGAATATGATGAAAACTAATTTAAATTATGCCCATTATATTAATATTTTTGATTTGTTATCATTAGATAATTATTATAAAACAGATACTCATTGGAAACAGGAAACTTTAATTGATGTTGCTAAAAAGTTTGCTAGTGAAATGAATTTTACTATATCTGATAATTATAAAGTTGAGAAAGTAGTTGATTTTTTAGGTGTCTATGCTGGTCAGTTACCAATTAAAAATGATTATGAAAGTATAAATATTTTAGTCAGTGATTCTACTAAAAATAGTAAAGTTTATAATTATGAAAATAATAAAACGACTGATGTTTATGATCTTACTAAGAAAGACTCAATTGATAAATATGATATCTATTTATCAGGAGCAGTTCCTTTAATTACTATAACTAATGATAATGCTTTAAATGATCGTGAGTTAATTGTTTTTAGAGATTCTTATGGTAGTAGTTTAGTCCCATTATTTACTTCGGGATATAAAAAAATAACGGTTGTTGATACCCGTTACATTTCACCTAAAATATTAGATCAATATATTGAATTTAATGATCAGGATGTTTTATTTCTTTATAGCACTTTATTAATTAATAATAGTTCATCTTTAAAATAATTAATGTATTTGTTTACAAACACCTTCATTAGGTTCATAGAAACAGTGGTTTTTATAGCGTCCACTGTTTTTTGATATTTGTTTGTTTAGATATTATTAAAAAGATTTAAATCAATTGAATCAAACATATTGTCATTTGCATCATTATATGCTATAATGATGCAAATGAAACGAGATGATGCAATTTGAGAAAATTTAATTTAATCGAAGAATATAAGAGTATTATAAGTAATAGTAATATTATTAATTTAATAAGTAATATTCATGAATATAAGGGAAAACAGTCATATTTATTGGATTCTAAAAAAGATGCTTTAGAAACTTTATTAAAAATTGCTAAAGTTCAGAGTACTACTTCATCAAATAAAATTGAAGGTATTTACACTACTGATAAAAGGATTAAAGAGATAGTAAATCAAAAGTTAGAACCTAAAAACAGAAATGAAGAAGAAATTGCTGGTTATAGAGATGTGTTATTTTTAATTCATGAAAATTATAAATTTATTGAAATTAATAAAAATACAATTTTACAATTATATAGAGATTTATATAAGTATACTGGTTATAGTTATGGTGGAAAATTTAAAAATTCTCAAAATTATATTGAGGAAGAAAATGAAAAAGGAGAAAGGAAAATAAGGTTTACACCGTTATCTCCTGTTGAAACGCCAATTGCAATTGAATATTTATGTAAAAATTACAATGAATTGGTTAATGATGAATCATGTGATTTATTAGTTTTGATTCCTATATTTATATTAGATTTTGTATCTATACATCCGTTTAATGATGGTAATGGGAGAATGAGTAGGTTACTTACTTTATTATTACTATATAAAGCAGGTTATATGGTTGGTAAATATATTAGTATTGAAAAAATAATTGAAGATACAAAAGATAGCTATTATGACGCATTAGGAAAGAGTTCTTTAAAATGGCATAGTAATGAAAATAATTATTCCTATTTTGTAGAGTATTATTTAGGAATAATATTAAATGCTTATAAGGAATTTGATTCAAGAATAAGCATTATTAAAACTAAAAAAGTAACTTCTTATGATAGGATTATAGATATATTTAAAGATAATATTATTCCAATAGATAAATCTTTAATAATGAATAAGTGCCCTGACTTAAGTGAAACTACTGTTGAAAGAATATTAAATAAATTACTTAAGGAAAATAAAATTGTTAAAATTTCGGGTGGAAGGTATACAAAATATAAATTGAATAATTGAAGATATAAATTTTGAAGTAATAATAAATCATATAGTATTTTTTAGAAAAAAATAACGGTTGTTGATATCCGTTACATTTCACCTAAAATATTAGATCAATATATTGAATTTAATGCTCAGGATGTTTTATTTCTTTATAGCACTTTATTAATTAATAATAGTTCATCTTTAAAATAATTAATGTATTTGTTTACAGACACCTTCATTAGGTTCATAGAAACAGTGGTTTTTATAGCGTCCACTGTTTTTTTGTTCCCACCAATAGTTTAAGCAAGTAGCACCTGCTTTGGGTGCATAAAACCATAAAGCATTGGTAGCTGGGTAATAGTATTCACCTTTTAAAACACGGTTAGCTAATTCTTTTTCAATGCTTGTTGGATTACTAAAGAAAAGTGGGCTATCAGTTCCACTGAAACCGCCTGGATTTTGATAAATAGCATCAGTTATACTGTTGATATCTTTGAAAGTTAAACAATCTACTAAAGCACGATTAACAATAACGTTTCCTACCATTAGCATTCCGAGATTCCCTTCGCCTAAAGCTTCAGCACGCATGAGTCTTGCAAGTAAGTCACGTTCTTTACTTGTATAATTTATAATTGCCATATAATCACCAATGTATTATATGATTATTTAAGCAAATGTTTATAAATTACATAAAATAAAATAGGTGATTTAAATGAATAAGTTAGTTGGTAATACACCAATGATAAAAATTAATTATGAAATTGATGGTGTTAAAAAGGAAATTTATGCTAAATTAGAATATTATAATGTGACAGGAAGCATTAAGGATCGCATTGTTTATAACATTTTAGATAATGAACGTGAAAAAGGAAATTTAAAACATGGTCAACCTATTATCGAAGCTACAAGTGGCAATACGGGTATTGCTCTTGCTTCTTATGGTGCTTGTTATAAGCATCCGGTTTATATATTTATGCCAGTTTGGTCGAGTGAAGAACGCCGTAAATTAATGCAACTTTATGGAGCTAATTTGATTTTAATAACGCGTGAAGATGGTGGCTTTAAAAAGTGTATTGAAGAAGCTAAGAAGAAAGCTAAAGAATTAAATGGATTTTTGTTAAATCAATTTGAAAACAATGATAATGTTTTAGTTCATAAAAAGACAACTGCTAAGGAAATAATTGCTAAGGTACCATTTATTTCTTCCTTTGTAAGTGGAATTGGTACAGGTGGAACTTTTATGGGAATTGCTCTTGGATTAAAAGAACATAATAAAATGGTAAAAGCAGTAGCTTTAGAACCAGCATCAGTTCCAATACTTAGTGGTGGTGAAATTACTGGTCCTCATAAAATATCAGGAATAGGTGATGATTTTATTCCAGATATTGTAGATCCTAAAATTATTGATAGAATTATTGATGTTAGTGATGATGATGCTTTAAGAATGGCTCGTAAGGTTGCTTGTGAACTTGGAATTGCTATTGGTATTTCTAGTGGTGCTAATATTTTTGCTTCTATTTTAACACGCGAACAAGAAGGTAGTGTTGTTACAGTTATTCCTGATGATGCTAAGAAGTATTTGTCGACTGATTTACTAAATGATATTGCTGATTCTGATTTTACGTCAAAAATTAAATTTTTAGATTATGAAGTTATTTGATTTAGTAATTATTCATGTTATAATTTCATAAGAGAAAGTTGTTGTGATGTTGTATGGAGTATGTTGTTTCTAATGTTTTAATGATTCTTTATAAAAATATTGAGATTAATTTTAAAGATCAGGATAAGTTACTAGATATTATTAAAAAATATTTAGAAAAGCAAAATCCAACTTATTTAATAACTGAACAAACTACTTTAAAAACATCTATTATAACTAAAGTTTATTATCCTAAAGGAATATTTAAAGTTTATGTGGAAAATAATGATGTTTATGCTACATTTGAACTTATGCTTGCTTTAATAATGACAAAGAACAAGGCTGTTTTTGAAGTGTTTGATAATTATGAAATGATTGAGAAATTAGTAAAAATTGTAAATGGAATTGTTAATTTTGAGATTTTTAAAATTAATAATAATGAATTTTATGATGAAGTTATATGTATTGGTAGTAGAAGTTTTTTAGATGAATTGCGAAATAGTCTTGATTCTAATATTTTATATTTTGGTTATTTTAAATATGACATTTATTTATCGAAAGAATATGAAGGCAAAATAGCTAAATTAAATAGTAAAGATTATATTATTTATTCTAATATTTCGGTTAAAGAGGCTGTTCAAAAAATTAATGAATTAGGTACTAATTTTACTAGTGCTATTTTTAGTAAAAATGAAGATGATATTAAATTTTTTATGGAAAATTGTAAAAGTAAAAATATTTATGTTAATATGTTACCTAGTAAAAAATGTTATTTGGATTTTGATTTAAATCTTTTTGTTAAAATAAAAAATGTAATAATTAGTAAATAAAAAGTTAGAAATAACTTTTTTTATTGTATAATGTTTGTATGGAAGTTAAAAATGGTGTTTTAGTTAGTATTAGTATTGATGATATTTTAGATGAAACTCTTATTATTCCTGATGTTTTAGAAATAAATGATAATCTATTTGACAATTTATTTATTAAAAAGATTATTTTTACTTCTGATGTCAAGTTAAATAATAGGTTCTTTTTAGAGTGTCTTTCTTTAAAAGAAGTTGAATTTAAAAAGAAAAGAAAAATAGAAGATAATTTATTTAGAAATACAATGTTAGAAAAGATAGTTTTTCCTTCAAATTTGGAAATTATTGGTGAAAGTGCTTTTAAAAATTGTAAAAAATTGGATTGTTTAAAATTTCCTAGTAGTTTAAAAAGAATTGAGATGAATGCTTTTTGGAATTGTGTTTCTTTAAAAAATATTGAATTTAATGCAAATCTAGAATATATTGGTTCTTATGCTTTTGGTAATACTAAAATTGAGAATGTATCTTTACTTTCTTTAAAAGATATTGGTTTATTCCCATTTCATATGTGTAAAAATTTGATAAAAGTTAAATTTAGTCAACTTTTTCATAATGCTCTTCTTGATGATACTAATTCTTGTTTACGTGAAGTAACAATTGCTTCTGAAAAATTTACTATTATGAAAAAATTAAGAGGAATTTTGAAGTTTGATAATTATATAGTTATTAGATATTCTGATGATTCTTTTATGATTAATGGTAAGATTTTCGAAAAAAAACAATTTGATGTTAATTATGTAAATGAATTATTTCAAAATAATTTAATATTTAATCTTTATTATTGGTCTTGTTATCAAGATTTTAATCCAGTTGCAGTTTTAATTATTCCACGTTCTTTGATAAGAAGTTATATAAAAAATAATCGTTTTTATAATGATTTATTAAATAAATATGCTGCAAATTTTGAAGAAATTTATTCTTTAATTAAGTTTATAACTATTTTTGATGGTTTATCTAAAAAAAAGATTGATGTTGAAGCTTTGATTAATAGAATTGGAATTAAAAGTATTGTCAAACAATTTAAGCAAGTAAATATTCGAGAATTTAATTATAAATTTAAAAATATTTATTTAACTCTTTTAGAAAATTATGATCTTTCTTTAATTGAAGGTGTTATGCCTTTTCTTTATAACAATATTGAAAAAGTAAGTAATTTGAAAGATAACATTAGCATAGAATTAATTGATGATTTACAGTATTTAACTTATTCATCAGATGTTAAAATTATTAAGATTGCTTTTGTTAATAATTATAATTGGCTTGATAATTCTAATCCTTTTAAACAACTACGAGCACTTATTCTTGGTAGCATGTTAGATAATAACTGTTTTACTGAAACTAAAAGTATTAGATTATTTAATATTGTTGATCGTAATCGGGTTTTAATCGCGACTGCTTGTCTTTATTTTAATGATAGTGATAAATATTTATTATTTAATTCGATTAAATTAACTCAGTCATTTATAACTAGATCAGCTAGTGCTGTTTTGATTCGTGATGAAATTATTGATAATGTTTTATTAGAGATTCAAGATGTTTTAAATTTTTTAAATGAAATTAATGAAATCGTTAGTAAAGTTCATGTTAGTATTAGTGCAAGAAGTATTCAAAGTGAATTATTAAATAGGGGAACTAAAGTAATTTTTCAAAATTTGTAATTTTCTTGCTAAAAACTTACCTTTATATTATAATTAAAGAGGTGATAATTATGAAAGATAAAGAAGAAGTAATTCGTCTTTTGCAAAAAAAAGAAGCGGGGGAATCTTTCTTAAGTTATAAGGAAATTGCCGAGATAACTGGTTATCATGTTAAGTATATTTTTAAATTGAAAAAAGAATTTTTAGATGGTACTTTAAAGCTTGAGCATGGTAATAAAAATAGGACACCTTCTAATGCTTTGAGTGAAAGTGAAAGAAATAAGATTATTAATTTATATAAGAGAAGTAATGCTAGTATTAGAAAATTTTGTAAATTTTATAATACACGTAGTTATTCTTGTATATATAATTTAGTTAAGGATATTAAAAAGGAGGATATTCATGAAAAACAACATTAAGGCTTTATTAATTACTTTGGTTATTGCTAATATTTTATTTTATTTATGGTTGCCACCATTAAATATTACAGCTATTGAATTTTGGGTATTTTTGTTTTTTAATTATTATATTTTTTATGTTATTAAAAACTTTACTGATTTATTTACAAAAAATGGCAAAAGTTTAATTGGAAAGAATATTATTTTATTTGCACTTCCTTTTGGGATTGCAGCTTTGATTTTTATAGTTAATTTTATTTTATCTCCAGTATTTAATTCTAAGAGTTATGCTAATCGTATAACGATTGATGAAACGGCTGATTTTACTAAAGATATTAAAGAAGTTGATTTTAAAACAATTCCTTTAATTGATAAAGATTCTAGTCAAAAGCTTGGGGATCGTGTTATGGGTCAAATGCCAGAACTTGTTAGTCAATTTTATGTTTCTGATCTTTATACTCAGATTAATTATAAAGACGAAATTATCAGAGTAACACCTTTAGAGTATTCTAACTTTTTTAAGTATTTAGCTAATCATAAAGATGGTGTTAAGGGATATATTAAAGTAAATTCGGTTACAGGGGCAGCTGAACTTGTTAAATTAGATAAAGGTATTAAATATACAGAATCTGGTTATTTTAGTGAATATTTATATCGCCATATTCGATATCATTATCCAACAGCAATATTAGGTGATGCTAATTTTGAAATTGATAATGAAGATAATCCTTATTGGATTGTTCCGGTTTTAAAATATAGTGGTGTTTCTATAAGAGAAGAAGTAAAAAGTGTTTTAATTGTTAATGCTATTACAGGTGAGATCAAGAAATATGATCTTGATCAGGTTCCTACTTGGGTTGATCATGTTTATAGTGCTAGTTTAATAATTGAAGAAGTTGATGACTGGGGAAAGTATCGTATGGGCTTTATGAATACTTTATTTTCTCAAAAAAATGTTGTTGCGACAACTACAGGTTATAATTATATGGCTCTTAATGATGACGTATATTTATATACGGGAATTACTTCTGTTTCAACTGACGAAGCTAACATTGGATTTATATTAACTAATATGCGTACTAAAGAAACGAAGTTTTATTCAGTTCCTGGTGCTGAAGAGTATTCAGCTATGGCTAGTGCTGAGGGTCAAGTACAACAAATGAAATATATTTCCACTTTTCCACTATTGATTAACTTAGATGATCGTGCTACTTATTTGGTTTCTTTAAAAGATAATGCTGGATTAGTTAAAATGTATGCTTTTGTTGATGTAAATGATTATCAAAAGGTAACTGTAACTGATGCTTCTTTAGGTATTGAAACAGCAGCTAAGAATTATTTAGAAGCTAATTTTAAAAATGTTCATGATTCTAAATTAGTTAGTTCTAAAATAAAAATAAAAGATTTTAATGTTATTGATATTGATGGTAATACTTATTATTATTTATTAGATGAGGAAGGTTCTAAATATAAAATTGCTGTTAAAACAAATGAAGAATTAGTTCCTTTTATAAAAATTGCTGATACTTATAATATTTGGTATCGTGAAAAGAAAAATTTAACTGAAATTGTGAAGATTACGAAAAAGTTTTAATTTACATATTAAAACTTTTTCTTTGGCTTTTTTAGCTTTTTTATAGTATAATATTTTTAGAATAGGAGGGTTATACATGATCTTTAGGCGCCCTGATGCCTTTATTATTAAACATGCAAAATTTATTCATGCTATAATTTTCTTATGTCTTGGTTATTTTCTTTTTAAAATAAGTGATTTGAGTACTTTTTATCACCATGTAACAGAAGTAAAATCAATAATTGGTACTTCTAACTTAAGCTTATTTAATCCTTATATGTACATAGTAATACTTATTACTATTATTTTAAATTTGGTTTTGATTTTTGTTTTAGTAAGAAAAAGTGGAAAATATTTGTTTTATATAATTTCTGAAATTTGTTTAGTAGGAACTTTAGTTTTCTTATTTTTGTCTTATTCTAATATTGAATTTATGCAAAAGAATGATGTTGCACCTCAAGTTTATTTGGCTTTTGATCAGTTATCAACAATTGTTTTTTATGTAATCGGGGTTTTAGTTTTAATTTATTTTATAAAAATGACAGGTTTTGATATTAAAAACTTTGATTTTGGGGCCAATGTCTTAGGTATTGATGCTGATTTAGATGATAATGAAGAAATTGAATTTAATTTTGAAATTGATGGCAACAATATTAAAACTAAAAGAAAACGTCAGTTGCGAAATTTTAAATATTTGTATTTAGAAAATCGTTTTAAAATTAATTTAGTTATATTTATTTTTTTGATTATTGTAGGGGTTACTATTTATCATATAGTTGATAATAATAAAGAAATTATTTATACTGAGGGAACAGAACTTAGAACGTCTAGTTATAGTATAAAAATTGATGATTCTTATGTTACTAATTTGAATTATAAAATTGTTAAAAAAGATTATAAAAATTTTTATTTGATTTTAATTGCTGAATTAAAAAGTAGTATTGATGATTATTCTTTTGGTTCTAATGATCTTTATATAACTGTTAATGATAAAAATTATTATCCACTTAATAATGATATGAATGATTTTCAAGATTTTGGAGTTTTTTATAAAGATCAAAAGTTAACTGAAGATTATAAAAAATATTATTTTGTTTATGAAATTCCTTATGAGTTTAGTACTAAAGATGTTTATGCTCTTGTGAGAGGTAATCGTAAAGCTTATAATGTTTATAATTATTATAAGATTAAACTTGATTATGAAAAGATCAGTAATGAAGTTAAAAAAAATAATTTTAAAGTAGCTGATGAAATGGTAATTAATTGTTATGGTATTAATACAAAAGTCAAAATATCAAATGTTGAATTTGCTAAAAAGTATCGTTTAGTTAAAAACGTTAATGGTATGGAAATGGTTGAATATATTACACCATTAGCAAGTGATAATGAAGAAAAAGTGATAATGAAAATTAATTATAGTCAAGAAAATGTTGATGGTTTTAAAAGTTATAAATTTACTGAATTATCTAAAATTTATGGTAGTTTAGAAGTTATTGAAGGTGATTCTAAAAAAGATGTTAAAATTTATTCTTTATTGAAACAAGATGGTAATGATTATTATATTGAAGTTTCAAGTGAAGTTATGAATTATTCTAATGTTTCTTTAAAAATTAGAATACGTGATTATGAATATTTATATAGTTTAAAGGAGGATTAAAATGTTAAAACAATTGTTACTTTTATTATTATTTTTTACTTTTACTCATGTTAATGCTTCTAATTATGATTCTAACATGACAGGTACAGCTATAAAATCACCAGATAAGACATCATCAGATCAAAGTTGTAAGATTGGATACTATTTAGGAAATCGTGAGTCCGGAATTATGGGAATTCGCTTAACTTTTTATTCAACTAAAGGTATACAATTAGGTAATACTATTGATGTTTGGAGTGATCATTTTAAAGATGGTAATTATTATTTGGTAGAAACTAAAGAAGATGACAAAAAAAATAAAATTTTTGAATTATATAGAACTGAAACTAATTATATTCGTGGATATCCAACGCGAATGGATTATATTAATAATGGTTTAACTAAATTTAATGTAGTTGGTGATAATTATTATTACTATATTGATAAAAAAGCGTCAGGATTGGATGTTAATCCTTTAAGGGTTTTTAAAGAAGGTGGTGTTGATGCTTTAAAAGAGTATTTTACAACGCCTGAGGTTGTTGAAAATTATGCTAAATTAGCTCTTGTTAATAATGATAATTTAATTGATAGTGGCGAATATTATATAATGCTTGAACCAATTGTTGTTGCTGTTGCTTGTGGTGCTGGGAAGTATGGTGGTGTTTATACAGTAAGTGACTTTGCATACCTTATTTCGGAAGTAAACGATATGAAAAATGTTAATAATATTCTTCTTCGATGTAATGTTCCTGATATGCTTCGATTAGAAAAAGATTTTAAGTTTGATAATTATGAATTTAAAGCTGTAACAGCCGCAAAGAAATGTTATGCCGCATCTGAGGATTATACGCCTAATGAAATTTTTAATGATAAACTTGGTGTAGGTATGGCTATGATAATTGGTACTGATGTTTGTAAGGAAAATTGTCGCCCTTATAAAAAGTATAAAATTGTTTATCATACTATTAATTTAGCTCATCCTTTTGTTACCTCTAAAGATGGTAGTACTAGAATTTTGAGTAATAGTAGTAATTGGTATGGCAAAGAAGATACAATTAAAACAGATATTTATTCTAATCCACCTTTGCTAACTGTTACTTTGAGTCCTAGTGATATTTCTAAGATAAGAGAATATAATAAATCACTGATAAGAGAATATAATAAATCACTTAAGGGGATAAAGAATTATAATTGTGCTAAGTTTAAAGAAAACTTTTCCAATATTTTTAGTAATCAGAATTTTTGCTAAATGATGGATTAAATTTTTAATGTCAATTAACAATTTTTTCGTTGTCTAAAAAAAACATCAGTGCTATAATGTATATAATAGGTGATGGTATGAAAAAATATAGGATTATATTACTTATATTTATTTGTTTACCGTTTATTGTAAAGGCAAGGGAATGTACAGCAAAAGAAATAAATGATCTTAGAAAATTGAATTCATATGTTAATTTTTCTTATGAATATTATTTTATAGATGATGATATTTATTTTGATATTACATATACTAATCTTAATAGTGATCTATATATGATTGATTCTTCAACTAATATTAAGTATACTTTAAAAGAATCGACTATAAAAAAATATAAGAATGGTCAGACGATTAAATTTGTTTTTTATAGTAAAACATGTAATAACGAATACATAGGTGAAAGAAGTGTAAGTTTAAAGAAATATAACAAATATTATAAAAGTGAATATTGCAAGGATATTTTAGAGTATGAGTATTGTGCTAAATGGATGAATAATAATATTCCGGTAGCCGAGTTTAAAAAAATGACTGATGATTATCGAACTAAGATATCAACACCAGTTATTGAAGAAGTTGATAATTATAAAACAGATATTCAGGGTTTTTATTTATTTATTGCAATAATTGAATTTATATTATTTGTAACATTTATTTCAATATTTAAGCAGAAAAGAGCAAAAGATATTATCTAGAGGTGATAGAATGAAAGAGTCTTTATGGGGATATATGGTAATAGCTATAGGAATTATTTTAATATTCCTTATATTCTTTTTACAAAATGTGACTAATGTTGATGAGCATAATATGTCACTTTTAAAGGAAACAACGGAAGCATCAATGAATGATGCTATTGATTGGGATGCTTATAATAATAGTGGAACAGTACGTATTAAGCAATCGGAGTTTATCGAGAGTTTTGTTAGAAGATTTGCTGAAAATGCTATGTTATCTGCATCATATAAAATTGAATTTTATAAGGTTCAAGAGGAACCACCTTTAGTAAATATTCGTGTTTTAAGTAATGAAACAACTGGTATTACAGGAAGTACAACGAATTATACAATTACAAATACTATTAATGCAGTATTAGAGACTGATACTTCAATTGAAGTAGAATAAGGAGGAAAAAAAGATGAATCAAAATGTAACACCTAATAACGTACCTAATCAAAATAGACCAATAATGCCTAATCAGGGAAGACCGATAGCTAATGGACAAGTACCTAATGGGCAGGCTATGCCTCGTCCATCTGGGCCACAAGGACCTAATTCTAATGGTCCAAGACCAAACAATGCTCAACAATTTATAAATCAAAATGGCAATAATGTTCAACCTGCTAAAAAGAAGAAAAAGGTTTTATCTAAAGAATTGGTAACAATTATTGGCGTTATTTTAATTGCGGCTATTTTATATTTTACTTATAATTATCAATTGAATAAAAACTTGGAAATTATGACCAATATTCCTGTTGCAAGTACAAGAATAAAAGCTGGTCATCGAATTACAGCTGATGATATAAAAACTATTGATGTTCCGGCTTCAACTTTAAAAGAAATTAATCCTATTACATCAATTGATAGTATTGTTAACATGTATGTTATGTACGATACTATTATTCCAGAGGGTTCATTTTTCTACCCTTCAGTTTTATCAAAGACTGATTTATCTCCAGATTCTTTATTTCAAGAATTAAAAGAAGATGAAGTTGCAGTTATGATCGATGTTGATTTGAAATCAACATATGGTAATTCAATTATGCCTGGTAATTATATTGATATTTATGCTAAGGCTAGTCGTACTAATAAAAAGGGTGAAATTGAATATTTAATTGGACCATTAGTATTGAATGCTCAAGTATTAGCTGTAAAGGATTCTAGTGGTAATAATGTTTTTGCTGATCATGAAAATAAATTAATGCCATCAATGTTTATTTTTGGTATGAAAACGGATATTAAAAATATTATATTTAAAGCTCAAAGATTAGCTAGTACTGAATATGCTGTAGAATTATTCCCTGTAGTAAATGGTAATTTTAATAAGAGTGATAATGAAACTTTACTTTCAATGAATGATATGCAAGATTTAATTGAAAATGCGACAGTTTCTGTTAGTAGTGGTGAATAATGGATGATTTATTTAGTCAAATAGACTTTGGATCGTTAGATGTATATTTAAAAAATGATGATGTAACAGATATTTCTTATACAAATAATGGTCAGTTATGGATTAAAACTTTATCTAAAGGAATTTACAGGGAAGAAAATAAAGATGTTACTAATGCTTTAATGGAAAAAATTGCTTTTCAATGTTCTAATATAATGGGTAAGAGTTTTAACTCGGCTAATCCTTTTCTAGATGCTGAAGGTGCTGAAATTCGTCTTAATTTTGTTCATGATTCAGTTGCTAAAAATGGTATTGCATGTGTTATCAGAAAAACTCCGGCTAAAATTCGTTTACAAAAAGAGAAAATTTTAGCAGATAATTATATTACTTTAGATATTCATGAATTTTTAATGCAAGCGATTAAGGGGCATTGCAATATTATCGTTTGTGGTGAAACTGGTTCTGGTAAAACAGAGTTTGTAAAATATTTGGCTTCAAAGATTCGTGAAAATGAAAAAATTATAACAGTAGAAGATACTTTGGAATTGCATTTAGATAAAATATTTCCAACTCGTGATATTGTTGCTATGAAAACTAATAATGTTGTTTCTTATAGTGATATTTTAGTTACTTGTATGCGTCAAAATCCTAAGTGGATTTTACTTTCTGAAGTTCGTAGTGCTGAAGCGGTTATGGCAGTACGTAACTCCATTTCTTCTGGGCATTATATTTTGTCAACAATTCATGCTGATAAAGCTCAGTCTATTCCTAACCGTATGTATAGTTTGCTTGAAACTAATCAAGATATTGATCAATTTTTAAAGTCAATTTATCGTTATATTCAACTTGGTATTTATATTAGGGCTTTTCAAGATCCTAAGACAAAAAGTTTTAAACGTGAAATTGCTGAAGTTACGGAATTTTATGTTGACGAAGACAATAATGCTGTATCTAATACTATATATAAAAAGTCTTCTAGTGGGAAAGTTGTTAAAAGAAGCCCTTCTAAGTATTTAGTTGATTATTTGGATGCTCAGGGTGTTACTTTAGATCCTAATGCTATTGTTCCAACTGAAAATACTGAAACTTTAAAAGTTGATAATAATGAAGTTAAAGAAAATCAAGAAGAAGTATTATTTATGTAAATGAGGTGAAAGTATGCCACCAATAATTTTAGTTGTTATAACTTTAATTTTAATATATTTATTTATTAATTGGCAAAATGCTGGTAAGGGTGTTTATAATTCAATTGTAGAAGCTGTTGGTATTGCTTATGAAAAATATGCTCCTTATTCGTTTAAACAGATTCGTTCTAAAATTAAAGAATTGGGTCAAGAATATACAGTAAAACAATATACAACACAGGTATTGTTATATGCTGGTGGAGCGGCTTTAGTTTCTTACTTTTATTTTTATAATATTATTGTGAGTATTGTTTATGCTTTAGCTGCTGTTTGTGTTGTACCTTATTTATCATATCTTCGTACAAAAAGACTTTATAGTGAATTTGTTTTTGAACAAATTCAAACTTATACAACTAATACTATTATGGAATTTGCAACAACTCAATCTTTTGTAAAAGCAATTGAGGGTGTTTATGAATCTGGAGTTTTAGAAGATCCGGTTAAAAGTGATGTAAAAATTATGATTGATTTAGCATATAAAAATGGTTCGATTGAACAATCAATTGAATATTTTAATTCAAAATATGATTATTTTATTGTTAAAAATATGCATCAATTATTTTTACAAATAACTAATGAAGGTTCAAAAGATTCGGCTTTAGCTTTAGAAAATATGTCTTCAGATATTGATATGTTAGTTGAAGCTGTTTATCGTGATCGTATGGATCGTCAATTGTTTCATAAAAAATTTGTTCAATTTGGTTTAATTTTATATTGTTTAGTTGTTTTAGTAGAGTTTTTAATAGGAACTGAAAATTACATTACTTTAGTAAATACCAATATTTTTGTTAAGTTATTGCTTCATTTAATTATAATTGGTAATACATATTTCCTTCTAAATGGGGAAAAATATTATAATGAGAATGTAGGTGCAGAATAATGGAATTGTTAGTAGTTATCGGTATTCCTTTAATACTTGTTGTTATTTTAGTTGCCAATGGGGTATTAACTAATGAAGGTATTAATAATGAAATTGTTCCTATTTTCAAATTTTTAATGGAAAAAGATTATGGATTTTTACTAGAAGTGCGTTATGGAGCAGGTATTGATGTTAATTTTTTATTTGGTAAAAGATTAATGAATATGGCTTTAACTTTTGCAATGCTTTTGCTTATTTTGGCTCTTTTGGGTCAATTAACTTTAATATATGCGGGAGCAGCTTTAGTTTTAGCATATTTATCTTTTAAAGATCCTTATCGTAAATTAAAAAGTTATTATAAAAGAAATTTGAGTAATATTAATCAAATGTTGCCTTATTATTTGAAAAGTTTAGAAATATTGGTTCAGCATTATACTGTTCCTGTTGCTCTTGCTAAATCTGTTAATTCGGCACCATTTGTATTTCAAGAAGGTTTAAAAAGATTAATTAAACGAATTGATGAAGGTGATTCTTCAGTTGATCCTTATATGGAGTTTGCTAAAACTTATCCGGTAAGAGATTCAATGCGTATGATGCGTTTATTATATCGTTTGAGTTTGGGTTCACAGGAAAGTAAACAAGAACAACTTGCTTTATTTTCAAGAAATGTTTCCGTTTTACAAAATAAAGCGCGTGAACAAAAATACCAGGAACGTTTAAATACCATGGAAAATAAAACAATGATTATGTTAACGTGTACTGGTGGTGGAGTATTAGCTCTTTTAATGTTTGCAATGTTTAGTATGATGCAAATATAATTCTTGCTTTAACATGTAATTTATGTTAAAATAAAAATTAGATAAAGATAGGGTGGTGAAATAAATGAAGGAAGCAGCAGGAGAAGCAAATATGACTGTTATTACAATCATCTTAATTGGGTTAGTAGCTGCAGCAGGAGCTATATTAATTCCAAGATTATTAAATTCAACAAATTATCAATCTTGTTGTGCATCTGCAGGTGGTACATGGAATAGTAGTACTGGTAAGTGTTCAGTAGAAAGTAGCACTACTTATAAGAATTGTATTGCTAATAATTAGGATGTAAATTATGAGTGATGCAACAGGACAAGCAAGTCTACTTAATATTATGTTAGCCATAATTGCAATTATTATTGTTTTGCTGGCTGGTTCAATTTCCTACAGTAAAAGTTTTCGTGTAAAAAATAGAATAATTGATATAATTGAAGAGCATAATATTTATGATGAGAAAGCTAGAGCAGAAATAGAGCAAACTTTGTCTGAATTAGGATATCGTACTTCTGCTAGGGAAGATTATAATACTTTATGCAAGAAAGTTGATGGTTTTCAAATAGTTACTGATAAAACTTCCAATTATTATTATTGTGTTTATAAGACAAATGATTCTAATGAGGATATATATACTTATAAAGTCGTTGTATATATGTATTTTGATATTCCTTTTTTAAGTAATACGATAAAAATTCCTGTTTCAGGAATGACAAAAACACTTTATAAAGACAATACGAAAACAGTTGATTAAACTGTTTTTTTTATGTTATAATTATTTTAATAATAGATAATATAAGAATAGAGAGTGGTTAAAAATGAAACAATCCATAGGTGGAGTGTATGTTTTAAACTTAGTTATTATATTTTTACTTATAATGTTTGGTTTTATTATGGCTTCTTTTAGTTATATGAAGGCTTTTAAAGTAACAAAGGGTGTATCAGCTATTATTGAAAATTCTTCTGGTTATAATAAAATTAGTCAAAAGTTGATTTCTGATTATTTAGATAGTGTCGGTTATCAAAAGTATGATATTGCTGTAGAAAATTGCCCTGTAAAGAATAAAAAAGAAGCAGTAGCAGCTAGTGATGGTCTTTGTATATATAATGTTGTAAGCGAAGGAACTTATTTAACATACGGAATTGTTTCATATATGTATATTGATTTGCCTTTAATTTCTTTGGTAAAAATTCCAATTTATATTGAAACAGAAAAAATTTATTATTTTAAATAAACGTATTTTGATACGTTTTTTTTATGAAAAAATGTTTTACATATAGATTTTATAGTGTTATAATATTTTTCCTCGAAGAAGAAATCTTAAAAAGAAACTTTATTTTGTAAAATTGTGGAAAAAGTAATTTTCTTTTGTTGATTTTATGCTATAATTATTATAACTAATATTATAATAATAATTCTTTTTTGATTTTAATAAATTTTGGATATTTGAACTGGAGGAATAATATATGGTTATGTTTTTTAACTCTCTTTTAAGGCAAATAGTGGGTATTATAGATGGTTTACTTTATGGATTAGGTGCTGAACTTTATGGTCTGATGATGGATATTGCTAGTGCAAAAGTATTTTCAAATGATACAATTCAAAATGTTTCTATGCGTGTTTATCAATTATTAGGTTTAGTAATGTTGTTTAGGTTAATATTTGCATTTTTAACATATGTTATTAATCCTGAAGATATGACGGATAAAAACAAGGGATATACTAAAATTGTTAAGAAGATTTTTACTTCTTTAGCATTAGTAATTATAACACCTTGGTTATTTACTCAGAGTCGTAATTTGCAAATTTATATTATAAATGATCACTTGATTGAATATTTTATTTTTGGTACGACAGGATCTAGTGATGCAAGACCGGGATATACATTAATGTATACTGTTGCTAAAACTTTTTATGTTCCTTATAGTTGCGCTGATGCTATATGTAAAGAAAAACAAGATACTAAGAGTGCCTTATGTACTGGTGTAGCATGGGATGAAAACTTACCTAAATTTACAGAACAAGCTGGTAAACATATTCTAGATACGTCGTCTTCAGCTTTTGGTAAGTGTGGTTATGGTGCTGATGATCAAGATTATGCTAACCGCCTTTGGAATGCGACCCATCCAGATAATGATGGTAAGTATCAATTGAGTACTCTTACTGGTTTAGCGCGTGATTATAGTGGTGATAATTTTAAAATCAATTTTCAGTGGCCTTTCGTTGGTTCTACATTAGTAGGTGGCTTTATTTGTTATGTTCTTTTAATAATGTGTATGGATATAGCCTTGCGTTCTGTAAAATTATCATTTTATGAAATGATCGCTCCCGTTCCTATTCTTTCTAATTTAGGTTTTAAAGATGGTAAGGATTCAATGCTAAATAAATGGTTTCATGAAGTTTTGAAGACTTATGCTGATTTGTTTACAAGAGTTGCTGGCCTTCAAATTTCTATATTTGCGATTCAAGAATTAGTTAATAATGGTTTGGCTAAAAATGACAATAATATTTTTGTAACATTATTCTTAATTATTGGAGCTTTAATGTTTGCCAAGAAATTACCTGATATTCTTAAGGGTATGGGTATTAACTTTGAAGGTGGCGGAAGCTTTAATATAAAGAAAAAACTTATGGATGAAACTTATGCTAAACAATTAATTTCTGGTGGAAGAAGAGTTGCTGGTGGAACAACTGGATTAATTGGAGGAGCCTTTGCTGGAGCTGGGTCCAATATAGCTGCAAGATTTAGACAACAGCGAAATGAAGGCCATGGTTTGGTTGCTAGTATTGGTAGAAGCGCCTTAAGTGGTGTTGGAGGATTTTTTACAGGAGGAGCACGTGGGGTAACAAAAGGTGTAACTTCTAAGAGTCCTGGCCAAGCTCTTCACGCGGCAACTCAGGGGAGCCGTTATATAAAAGCTGGTTCTTCTTTTATGGGTAGATCTATTTCTTCGATGCAAAAAGCTTCGGGAGCTCAAACTCGTGCTGATCGTTTTGAAGAAACGTTTAAAAATCGCGATGCTTTAAAAGGTAAAATGGATACTCTTGAAACTGAATTAGGCAAAGAAGCAACTAAGAAGAATTTTACGATGACTGGTATGACCGTAAATGGAATTACTTTAGGTGGTGAAAGATATGCAGATCTTGAATCAAGAATAGCAACAGCAAAAGCGAGAGGTTCACGTAGTATTTCTGTTGTAGATTCAAGTGGAGCATCTAGGCAATTGGATGCATATCAATTTGATGGTTTCTTAAAAGATATGAGAGAAAAAACATTTGATAGAATGACAAGTACAACTGGACCTAAATTTTATGATAATTCTACCGGCGCAGACTATGTATTAGATCAACAAATTGACTATATGTTAACTGACATGGAAAGAGATATTAAAAGAAGTGACAAAGAGGTCAAAAATGGATTTGGTGCTTCAGGTGCTGGAACTAAATCTTATAAAGAGCAAAAAGATGCTGTTAAAAGAGGTCAAGCTGCTACGACTAGAGATAAAGCTGAATCTGGTAGCTTTAGTTATGATCGTGCAAAATCGAATGCTCAGTTTGCTGGAAAAAATGACAAAAAATAAAAAGGAGGTAAATAATGAATCAATTTTTAATACCTGCCAATTCAAAAAAATCAATGTTGATATTTGGTTTATTCAATACTGTTGATTTGATTATATTTGGATCGGGTTTAGGAGTAACACTATTATTGCTCGCAATAATAGGTCCTAGTGAAACATTAGATACATTTATTGTTTTGCTACCTGCATTAATAACAGGTTTACTTGTTGCTCCTATTCCTAATTATCATAATGTTAGAACAGCTATTAAGTCTGTTTGGCAATTTTTTACACAAAGACAATCATTTATTTGGAAGGGATGGTGCATTAAAGATGAGTACGGCGACAAGAAGTAAGTACACTGAAGATTTTTTACCGATAAAAGATATTGTTAATAATTGTATAATTTTAAAAAACAATTATAAAGTTACTGGGGTAAAAATTATGCCTAAAAACATATTTATTATGGGACCAGAAATGATGAATTCTGTTATAAGTAATTTAAGAGTTGTTTACAATTTAATTAATTATGAATTTTGGATTGTTTCTGCTGATCGTCCTGTTGATATTAGTGTTTATATGTCACAACTAGAGCTTGCATATCAAAATGAACAGGATCCTGTTCGTAAAAAATTAATTATGCAAGATATTAGAAAAGGCGAGTCATTCATGGCAAATGATGTTGTAGATACTGAATTTTATTTGTTGTTTAAGGAAAAAGATGATGAGGTTATTCAAAAGCGTATTAGAACTTTAATAAATAATTTTGCCAATGCTGGTCTTGCTACAAGACAAGTTAGTAATGAAGATTTGCGAGTTTTAATGGATAATTTCTTTAATGCTGGAAGAACTACTAGATTTGGGACGGTGATGTCATAATGGGAAACATTAGAAGTGAAATTGCTCCAAAAGGCTTACAATTTTATCCTTCTGAGTTTAATATTAGTGATCAATGGGCAACTATTCTTACGGTTGTTTCTTATCCTAAATATATTGATCCTGGTTATTTATCATCTTTAACTAGTATTCCAGGAATTAAAGTTGTAATTAAACATATTCCTTTACCTTTTAGTGTTATTAGTAAAATGCTTAATAAAGAAATTGCTAATTTAAAACAAAATTATCAGGATGAAAATGATAAAACGATTCAAGAAAGAATTCGTCAAGATTATGAATCTTTAGAGTCTTTTATTCAAATGCTTGCTAGTAGTCAATCAGCGATTTTTGATTTTCAAATGCATATCATGCTTACTGCTAATACTAGAGATGAACTAAATAATAAAAAAATGCAACTTAAAAATTATTTAGAATCTATGGAACTTAAAGCTATTCCTTTAAGATTTGAACAAGAAAAAGTATTAAAATCTATTGTTCCGATTTTCCCAAAGCAGGAGATTGAAGATCGCATTGGTGTTCCAATTCCTTCACCAACAGTAGCTGCTATGTATCCATTTATTTTTGATAGTATTAAGGATTCTGGGATGTCAACATTACTTGGCGTTGATTTCTCTGGTGGTGTAATTTTATTTAATCAATTTTTATACCAAATAAAGAAAGAACATAATAGAAATAATGCTAATATGATTATATTAGGTACTTCTGGTTCTGGTAAATCGACAGCAGCTAAAATTTTACTTCGTACTAATATTCGTAACAATAATCAAATTGTATGTATTGACCCTGAAGGTGAACTTGAAGATATGGTTCGTATTTATAATGGCGATTTCATCGATTTGGGTAAGGGTGGCGAATACGGTATGATTAATCCTCTTGAAGTTGTTGTTGATAGCGATGAGGGTGAACTTGAATCAGGTGCTGGTTATTCTGTATTAACTCGTACACTTCAAACTTTAAAAGCTTTTATGAAATACTATGCTCCAGATATTGAAGATGATGTTTTAAATATGTTCAGTGAAGTAGTTCAAGAAACTTATGCTCGATTTGGTATTAATTATCAAAGTAATTTTACTAAGTTTACTTCTGATGATTATCCTACTTTAGCTGATGTATATGAAACTGTTAGAGGTCGTTTGATGTCAATGACTGATCGTACACATGAAAAAGATATCATGGAACGTTTGGAAATGAAACTTCGTCCTTTAGTTAGAGAATTAAAATATTATTTCTCTGGTCATACAACAATAAGAGCAAATAGTAAATTTATTGTATTTAATATTCGTGAAGTTATGAATGCTGATGCTAATGTTAGAAATGCATTATTCTTTAATATATTAAAGTATGCGTGGAGTTTAACTCTAGATGTTTCAACTAACACTATATTAATGGTAGATGAAGCTCATGTATTACTTGGAAGTAACAATACTTTGGGTGCTGATTTCTTAGCTCAAATCCAAAGACGTTCACGTAAGTATAATACGGGAACTATTATAATTACTCAACAACCTAGTGACTTTAGTGATCCTCAAGTAATAACTCAAGGGAAAGCAATATTTGACAATGCTTCTTATTACTTAGTTATGGGTTTAAAGAAACAAGCTGTTGAAGATCTTGCTCATTTAATTGATTTAAATGAAAGTGAACAAGATAGTATAAAGAGATATTCACAAGGAGAAGCCTTGTTCGTATGCGGTAGTAGACGTATGCGTATAAATATAATTGCTAGTGACGATGAATTAGATTCATTTGGTCGCGGTGGCGGATTATAGGATTAAAAGGTGGTGATAACATGGCTTCAAAAGAAAATAAATTTGCTAAATCAGAAGGTGGTGCCATGTTAGCTCCTAGTAAGGAAGATACATCATCTTCTTTTGGTATGCGTTTAGGTGGTAAAAATCAACCACCTATGCATTCTCATAATCAAGGAAATCAAAATCCTAATGCTGGTAGCGATTTAGGAAATAATGCTGATTCCCTTGGTGATGATAATGCATTAGCTAATAATAATTCTATTTCTAATCAAAGTGGTAATGGCATTCAAGGTAGCAATGGCATTCAAGATGTAATTCAAAAAGATGCTATAAAAAAGGCTGGTGAAACAGCTTTAAAAGCTGCTGGTGTTCCTAATGTTGCTGCTAAAAAAGTTGTAGATGCTGCTGAGAAATCTGGCGCTCTTGATAAAGTTAATGAATATATTGCTGAATTTAAAAAGAAAAAACTTAAAATAGCAATGAAGATTTTACCAGCTCTTGTTCCTGCTATTATATCTTTTGTTATTCTAATGGCAATTCTAGCAGTTTTTATGAATATTCATTCCAAAATTGAAGGTGTTGTTAACTTTTTTAATAATGCCTTGGATATCTCTTATAGGGTAGCTGTTGGTTATTATGGCTCAGAATATCGATTTAACAAAGCTTTACCTAATGCTAACAGGTATTTAGATTCTAAGCTAGGAGGGTTATCAGAAGAAGAAAAAAATGCTAAACTTGATGATGAGATTCAAAAAATTTCTGATATTATAGCATCTATAACTGCAGCTGTAACTTATAAATCATCAATTTTGGAGGCGGATAAAAAAATTTGCTCTGCTGGTGTGTTTCTTTCGGCTACAACTAGTGATATTTGTTCATTATCATTTTCTGGACTTAGCAATAAAAATAATAAAAATTCTTTATATTCAAATTTTGAAGGGGAACAATTAGAAGATAGGATAAAGAATGCTGGATGTTCGGCTAGCCAAGTACCAATTTTAGATGATTCCGATAGTGCTAAAGATACTGTTGCAGACTTTAATGCTACTATCGCTGAAATTCGTAAAGTAGTTGATTGTGGTAATATAGTTGGCAATACTTTAGATGCATTTTATCTTAAAGTTTTTGGCAATATTGATCCTGTTGATTTTATCAGCCAAAAGTGGAAAGCATTTATAAGTATTTTTACTAGGAAAATAGAAAATCGTGAACAATTAGAAGCTGCTATAATTGGTGAGAGATGGTCTTTTGATATTGACGATTATATTTTTGATAAAGAAACTTATAGAAATTTCTTAATAGAGTATTATATTCCTGTTCGATATTATGATATGATTAAAGAAAAAACTGATAATGGAAAAAGCAGATCTAGTGTTATTAAAGAAATTGCTGATGATATAATTATGTATCAACAAGTTCAGTCTCAAAAGCTTGCTGAAGAAATTACAGAAACGCAAAAACATCGTGAAGAAACTGGTTCTTTAGGTGATGATGATCTTATAAATTCACTTAGTCCTGTGTATGGAGATTCAAGCTGTACAATTTTGAAACCATACAATCATTTGACTCATGAATTTATTGAAACGTCAGGTGTTACAAGTAAAGATATCCATAGTATCAGTGATGGTGAAGTTGTTTATGTTAAAAATGCTGATAACATATATGATAAGTATGATAGTAATACTAAAAAGTGTATGTGTGATGGTAAAGAGTGTGAGGATTCTTTAGGTTCAGTTGTTAAAGTAAAATTCACTTATGATTCTATTTATTATATTGTAACTTATGCTCATTTAGATAAAATTTTTGTTAAAGAAGGCGACATTGTAAGTAAGGGAAGTATTATTGCTACTGAAGGTAATACCGGTTGTACTAATTATCAAAAGTTGAGCTTAACTGTTACAAGTGAAAATGGTTATAATTATAATGTTGATGAGTTGTTGAGTAAATGCAGTAATACTAGTAATACTTTATCTTTATGTAATTTATCTAATCTTGTTGTAAATATTGTTGATTCTAATAAGAATCCAATTGATTCTTTAAGTTTTTATGATTATGTAAAGAATGAGACTTATAAGTTCTTTTATAGCGGAATAAATAATAAAGAATTATTAAAAGCAGGTATTATTAGTACTGCTAGTAATATACTTTCTTCTTCTGATTATGAAGTTGGTATGAAAGAAATTACAATTCAAGCTAATAGTTCCTATGTTGCAATTAATAGTAATGATGCAAAAAAGCTTGATCAAGCACTTGAGAGTGTTAGAGGTAGTTTATTAGTTTATAATGGTAAAATAGTAAAAGCTCGTATGAATTTGGTTTGTAATCGTGATGATTCTACAGCTAATTCTAATTCTGTTTATAATATTTTATGTGTTAATAAAGCTATTGATTTAGCTAATCGTGGTAAATCTTATAAAGAGATTTTATCTATTTATTATCCTAATTATACTTTAGTTGATAATTATTGTTTAGATTATGCTTCAAGTATTAATAAATATTCTTTAAATAATAATAAAGCTTATTTTAGTTCGCTTGATGATAAAGATAAATATGATCAAGAATTAGAAGAAATTGTTAATAATGTTGGCAAGGGAACGAGAGCAGCTAGTGTAGAAGTTGCTAGATATTTATTATTAGGATTTGATCAAAAGATTAAGTATAAAAATGGTGGTAAATATTTTAACATTGGTTTTAATGATAATTGGGCTTTTGATGGCTTTGATAGTTGTGGCTTTATTTCATGGGTATTATTGAATGGTGGAGCTAATATAGATAAAAGTATGTCAATTTCAGAGTTGATTAAATCTAACAATATTTCTGGTAATTTGAAAATTGATTCTAGTCTTTATAAATATTTTGATCAAATTCAAGTTGGAGATTTTGTTTATAAAGATGGTCAAATGGGTATCATAATTGGTAAAAATGATGGTAAGCTTTATGTTGCTTCAACTGATTTAAGTAATGGTTTAATTGTTAGTACAATTACTTCTTATGGTGAATCTACAGCTAATTTCACGGATATTTATTTTGCAGATAATTATTATAGTGGAACTGGGAAAATAACTAGTATGTGGTAGGTGAATAATGAAAAAGAAAATATTTATTTTATTGTTATTGTTACTATTAACTGGTTGTAAAGCCAATTACAATTTACAATTTAATTTTGGTGGTTCGGTTATTGAAAGTGGCAAGGTTTATTTTGATTCTTCTTTAAAGGGTAAAAATGGTTATTCTACTAATACTGATGATTTTTTAGCTCAGATTTTGAAAGATAATAATGCTTCAAATTATAAGACAAAAATTAAATTTGAAAGTGGTAATTATGTTGGATATAGTTTTTACCATCGTTATCGTGGTATAAATTATTATAATGGTAATTCGCCTTTATTAAAAAGCTTGTATGGTTATTTAAATGTAACTAATACTAATGGGTATGTTAAGATTGAAGCTAATAATAGTAATTTAGCTAATTACAATAATCCTACAAGTGATAATCCTACTAGAGTTGAAAGTATTGAATTAACTATTTCGCTTCCGTATAAAGTTGTTAAAAATAATGCTACGCGCGTTAATGCTTCAAAAAATGAATATACATGGTATCTTACTCCTGGTGGTAATGATTATATTAATTTAGAGTATCGGACAACTTCTTTATATTCGAACAACCCACTTGATTTGATGCGATTTGTAAATATTTATATTTATATATTTATTGTTTTAGTAATAGTTGCTATTTCTTTTGGTGTTTATTTTAGAAATCGTGCAATGATGCGTGATAAATTTTAGACTTTAAAAAAATTAATATGTTTGTTATAATATATATCGATTGAGGTGATAGTATGTTTAAATTAACAGCTAACAAAGAAGATGTAATAAAATTCTCCATTTTTAGTATTGCCATGTTTTTATTGATTGCAATTATTGTGAATAATGTTACGGTTTTTTCAAGAACTGGTGAATTTGCTGGATTAAATCCTTTTGCTGTTTTTTTAGATTTAGATACTTTTCTATTAACAATGATAGTAACTATTGTTGCTTTACTTTCAATAATATTCGGAACTTCTTCTCAATTTTTTGAAAAAGAGAAGGGTTTTGGATTTGGATTTACTAAAAAAGATAAAGGTGGCTATTCAAGATGGGCTACTGAAAAAGAATTCAAAGGTGAGTTAAAGCATATTTATGCTGACGATAAAGTAACTGATGTTGCGGGAATTCCACTTATCAACAATGGTCATGATATATGGGTTGATAATGGAGAATTTCATAACTTGATTATTGGTTCTACTGGTTCTGGTAAAACAGAAATGTTAGTTCAACCAATGGTAAAAATTCTTGCTAAAAAGGGTGAATCAATGATTATTACCGACCCTAAAGGTGAGATTTATGAAAAAAATGCTAATGAATTAAGAGAAAAAGGTTATAATGTTGTTCTTTTGAATTTCCGTGATCCTCAAAGAGGAAATTCTTGGAATCCTTTAACTTTGCCTTATGAACTTTATAGATCTGGTAATCATGATAAAGCTAATGAGTTGCTTGATGACTTAGCGATGAACATTTTGTATGATGAAAAGAGTCAGAACCAGGATCCTTTCTGGGAAAGAACTTCGGCTGACTATTTTACAGGATTAGCTTTAGGCTTATTTGAAGATGCTAAAGAAGAAGAAATTAATTTAAATAGTATAAATTTGATGACAACTGTTGGTGAAGATAAATTAATGGCATCAACATATATTAAAGAATATTTTAGTTTTAAGGATCCTGCTAGTCCAGCTTATGTTAATGTTTCTAGTACAATTATGGCTCCTAGTGATACTAAAAATTCTATTTTGTCAGTGTTTAAACAAAAAATAAAATTGTTTGCGTCTCGTGAAAATTTGAGTGAGATGTTAAGCCGTAGTGATTTTGATATGAAGGATATTGGTCGTAAGAAAACAGCTGTTTTTGTTGTTATTCAAGATGAAAAGAAAACGTATCACTCACTTGTAACTATTTTTATAAAACAATGCTATGAAACTTTAATTGATATTGCTCAAGAAAATGGTGGTAAATTAGAATATCGTACTAATTTTATCTTAGATGAGTTTGCCAATATGCCACCATTAAAAGATGTAACAACAATGGTAACTGCTGCTCGAAGTCGTCGTATTAGATTTAGTTTTATTATTCAGAACTTTGCTCAGTTGAGTCAAGTTTATGGTCAAGAAAATGGCGACACAATTCGTGGTAACTGTGGTAATATTATTTACTTAATTAGTAGTGAAATGAAAGCTTTAGAAGAAATAAGTAAGATGTGTGGTGAAGTTAAATCTAAAGAAAAAGATAAAACAGCTTCAACGCCACTTGTAACTGTAAGTGATTTGCAACGTTTGAAACTTTGGACAATTATTGTTTTAAGAACACGTTGTATGCCATTTAAAACGGTTTTAAAACCAAATTTTGAAATGGAAAAAGCTAATTGCTGGGGTAAAAAGTACGACAAAGCTGTTTATCCATCAAGAACAGAAAACCAAATTAAGATTTTTGATTTAAAAGCTTTTGTTAATAAGAAACGTGAAGAAAAATTAGGTGGAGGTACTTCATCATCAGCTGCCGGTGGCGGTATGTTTGGTGGCTTTGGAGCTTCTCCTTATGGTGGGTTTAATAGTCCTTTTCCTAGTCCATTTGCTAATGAGAAAAAGTCTAACCAACCTGAGTTTGATATTGATGCTATTGTTAAGAAAATTGATGCGAAAATTGCTGAACTTGAAGAAGAAGAGAAACAGGAGCAAGAAAATATTGCTAAAGTTGATGATAAACCAAGTATTGAAACTTCAAAAAATGTTTTAGATTCTAAAATTAGTAGTTTACTTGAAGAAAATAAAGCTAAAGAAAATATTAAAGTTCCTTATGCTATTGAGGACGATACAGTTGAATCTAATGATTCAGATGATGATTCTTCATTGGTTGATAATGAAATTGTTAATAACAAAGTAGATAGTTATGAAGATAACAAAAATGATGAAGTTAATTTGAAACCTGAAGCTGACAATTTTACCAATGTTTATACTTCTCATGAACCAATTTCTTTAAAACCTTTTAAAGAAAATGACTTAACTGTTAAGAATGAATTATCTGAAGAGAATGATGATGAAGAAGAACCTTTTTCAATGAATGAATTTAATTATAATAACAATGTTCAAAATAATAATGTTCCAAATGAAATAATTGATGATAATGAAAATTCTTCAAAAGAAATATATGATGAAAATGTTTTTGAAGAAAATATTTTTAATGAAAATCAAGTTTCTCAAAAAGAGTCTGATGTTTCTCTTGATAAGGCGACTCCTGATTATTCTAGTGTTTATAAGAAATATGAAGAAGAAAGAAGTCAAAATTCAGAGATTTTTAAAGATAGTCATGGTAAATCAAATAATGATGACGATGTAACTGATGATCAGTTCTTTGATGATTTCTTTGATGATGGTGAATAATAGACTATTGTAATTTAATAAATTAATTGTTTGCCATAAAATATAATGGTGGTACCATTGAAAGAAATCTCTATAGTTAATCTTTTAAAACTTAATAATCCGATTATTATTGATATAAGAAAAAGTTATGATTTTAGTATTAGTCATATTCCTAATTCAATTAATATTCCTTATTTGGATTTTATTATTGAATTTCCTAATTATTTAGATAAAAATAAAATATATTATATTTGTTGTGATGAAGGAGAAAAAGGAAGAGAGCTAGTCAATTACTTGAATCATAAAGGTTATAATTCAGTTAATATAATTGGCGGTTTTAAAGAATATAAAAATTATAAGTATAAAAACTTATAGTTTTTTTTTACGTTTTATATTATAATATAATTGGTGATGATATGGAGTATATAATTGTCGCATTGTTAGTAATATTGTTAGTGATAAGTATTCTATCTCTTTCTAAAAATATAAATGAATCTAATATAACGGAGAGACTTGGAAAGTTAGAAACTAATACTATTAAAGAACTAGGCGATTTTAAAAATGATCTTAATCATAATATTAATGATGATTTTAATAAATTAAATGATCGGATTGAAGAAAGATTAAGAATGATTAATGATAAAGTTAATGAAAGACTTGATCAAAATTTTGAAAAAACGAATAAAACTTTTACTTCAGTTTTAGAAAGATTATCTAAAATTGATGAAGCTCAAAAGAAAATTGAATTATTATCTAGTGATATTGTTTCATTACAATCAGTTTTAACTGATAAAAAATCACGTGGTATTTTTGGAGAAGTTAATTTAAAACATATTTTAGTGAGTGTTTTTGGTGAAAATCCTAAAAATATTTATCAAATGCAATATTCTTTCAGTAATGGAACTATTGCTGATTGTGTATTGTTTGCACCAGAACCTTTAGGTTTAATCGCGATTGATTCTAAATTCCCTTTAGAAAATTATCAAAATATGGTTGATCGGAATAATAGTGAATTAGTTAGAAGAGAAGCTTTAAAAGGGTTTAAAGCCGATATGAAGAAACATATTGATGCTATTAGTTCTAAATATATTATTCCTGGTGTAACAGCAGATCAAGCAATTTTATTTTTGCCAGCTGAGGCTATATTTGCTGAGATAAATGCTTATCATCAAGATTTAATTGATTATTCTTATAATAAAAAAGTTTGGATTACTAGTCCAACAACTTTGATTAGTACTTTAACAACTATTCAAATTATAATGAAAAACATTGAAAGAGATAAATATGCTAAGGTTATTCATGACGAATTAAAACTTTTGGATGTTGAATTTAGCCGTTATCGTGAAAGATGGGATAAATTATCTAGAAGTATTGATACTGTAAGTAAGGATGTCAAAGATTTAAATACAACAACTGATAAAATTACAAAGAGGTTTAATGCAATTAATCAAGTTGATGTAGATAAACTTGATAATAGGGGGGAATAAAAATGAGTGCCGAATCCGAAAAATTAAAAACAATCAGAGATTATATTGTTTCTCATCCTGAAGAAGCTAGAAAAATTTTAGAAGAATTACAAAGTAACAATATTGTAGACTTTTCTAATCAAAATAGTAGTAATAGTATTGGTGGTCAACGTAAGACTTTATCGACAGCTATAGGTCGATCATATACTGATGATAAAAATAATCGAGGCTTTTCTAATTATTTGTTACTTGCTATATTTGCATTTACGATTCAATTTATTATAACTTTAATTTGTATATTTTTTTATAAATAGTAAATTATAAAAAATATTAGTATACAATAAATTGTTTTTAGGAGGTGAAAAATGAAACATTTATTTAGAATTATAATATTATTGAATTTCTTTTTTATTTTTAATGTTAAGGCTGATAGATTCTGCAATTATTACTTTATACTTGGTAATAATAAATGTGATTTTTATTATGATAAAGAAAATGGTTATTATGATTTTGAATGTCTTAATGAAAGCCAAGAAAGAGTTGAGTCTGATGATAATTATATATATGAATTTAGGATCAATAATAAAAAATATTATTTAAGCGTCAATAATCATGCAATAGCTGGTGAACATTATGATTTAACAGAATGTTCAACATTATACTATAAAATTGAACGTGTGAAGGTAGCTGATGGAGAGAGTATGACACTTTTGCTTGGTTTAAGCTCGGATAATAATGATGGCGTAGTAAATAATGGAAATGTTATTTTGGTTCAGACTTCATCAGATTCACAAGATTCCTCGAACTCGTCAAATTCGTATAATCGTTATGATGACATTGAAATGTGTGATGAAAACAGCAATGATTATATTTATGCATGTGCTTGTATGCCAGCAGCCGTTGCCGATATAACAAGCTTTATTTATGGCTTCTTAAAAATTGGTGGGCCAGTGTTATTAATAATTTTAGGTGCTATTGATTTAGGTAAAGCGATTGTAGCAACTGATGAAAGTGGAATTCAAAAGGCAAAGAAGAAGCTAATAAATAAATTTGTAGCGGCTGCTTGTATATTTTTAGCCTTTTCTATAATTCAAATGATAGTTAATATTGTTGGTGGTGGCGATTATGTTCAACAAGTAGAAGGCAATTGTTTATATTATTTATTAAATGGGTTTAAACCTTAGAAAAAGAAATCTTTTCTTTTTTTTTTTAGATAAATATATTATAATATATAGTAGGATGTGATAATATGAAAGAGCAAATAATGCAGTTATTAAAGAAGCAAAATTATGCTTTATCTACTCAAGAAATATATGATTGTTTAGAATTAAAAGATGTGGAAGATTTAAAAAAATTAATTAAAGCTTTAAATGATTTGGAAAAGGATTTTTTAGTTTATCGTACTAAAAAGGATAATTATATGCTTTTTCAAAATTGTCATTTAAAAGCTGGAACATTTATAAGTAATAAAAAAGGTTTTGGTTTTGTTGATATTAATGAACCAGAAGATATTTATATTGCTAAAAATAATGTTAATAAAGCAATTCATGGTGATAAAGTTTTTGTCGAAATTATTGATAATACTCCTGGAAAAATGGAAGGTCGTATTGCTAAGATTGTTGATCGTTCAGCTAAAGAATTAGTTGGTGAATATAATATTGTTGATGGTCAAGGTTTAGTAACATTAGATGATGATCATTATAAATTTAAAGTTTTGGTACCTTTTGATTTGAGTAAAAGTGCAATTGATGGTCATAAAGTTATTGTACGAATTTTAAATCGTAAGGCAGATAATTTATATTCTGGTGAGGTTATTAAAATTCTTGGACATAAAAATGATCCGGGTATTGATATTTTATCTATTGCTTGTAAATATAACATTAATGATGAATTTTCTGATGAAATATTGAAAGAATTAGAAAATATTCCATATGAAGTTAAAGAAAGTGAAATGAAAAATCGTACTGATTTGCGTGATCGTATGATATTTACAATTGATGGTGATGACACTAAAGATATTGATGATGCTATTTCTTTAGATATTTTAGAAAATGGTAATTATAGTTTGGGTGTTCACATCGCTGATGTTAGTAATTATGTTACTGAAAATAGTGCTATTGGTAAAGAGGCTTTTGAAAGAGGTACTAGTGCTTATTTAGGTGGTAAAGTTGTTCCGATGTTGCCCCAAAAATTGTCTAATGGAATTTGTTCTTTAAATCCTGGTAGTGATCGTTTGGCTTTTTCATGTGTTATGGAAATTGATCATAAAGGTGAAATAGTTGATTCAGATATTTTCTTGAGTGTTATTCGTAGTAAAAAACAAATGACTTATAATTGTGTTAATAAAATTTTAGAAGAAAATATCATTCCTGAAGGTTATGAAGAATTTGCTTCAACATTAAAGAAAATGAATGAACTTGCTCATCTTTTACGTAAAAATAAAACAGAACGTGGTTATATTGATTTTGATATTGAAGAAGCTAAAATTGAGATAGATGATCATGGTGAAGCGATTGCTATAAAACCTAGACATCGTGGTGAAGGTGAGAATTTAATTGAAGATTTTATGATCGCTGCTAATGAAGCTGTTGCTAGTACGATTTATTATATGGATTTACCATTTTTATATCGTGTTCATGGTGCTCCTTCTGAAGAAAAAATAATGAACTTTATTAAATTTCTGGGCTTGCTAGGATACAAAATTAATGGTAAAATAAAAAACATTACTCCAAAGACTGTTCAAAAAATTCTTGAATCTTTAAAAGATAAAAAAGAACAAAGAATTTTATCTTCATTGTTACTTCGTAGTATGCAAAAAGCTATTTACGATAAAACTAATATTGGTCACTTTGGAATTGCTAGTAAATGTTATACGCATTTTACTTCTCCAATTAGAAGATTTCCTGATTTAACAGTGCATCGTTTGTTAAAGACTTATCTTGTTGATCAAAAAATGGATATGGGAACAATTGAAACTTGGGATAGTAAACTTGATATAATTGGTCCTCATTCCTCAAAAAGAGAGCGTGACGCTTTTGAATGTGAATGTGAAGTTGATGACATGAAGATGGCTGAATATATGGAAAAACATATTGGTGAAGAATATACTGGTATGATAAGTGAAGTTCTTAGCTTTGGTATGTTTGTTGAACTTGATAATTTAGTAGAAGGATTAGTTAGAATTGATTCTTTAAATGATCGCTACTTATTTGATGAAGAAACATTTACAATAAGAAGTAAACATGATAAAAGAGGTTATCGTTTAGGAGATCGTGTTAAAATTAAAGTTATTGCTTCTTCAAAAATAACTCATAAAATTGATTTTGAAATTGTGGAGAAACTTATATGATCGAAATTTTAAATAGACAAGCAAAATTTAACTACGAAATATTAGATACTATAGAAACTGGTATTGTTTTAACAGGAACAGAGATTAAATCTTTAAAACTTGGAAATGCTAATATTAAAGATAGTTATGCAACAATTAGAAATAATGAAGTATTTTTACTTAACATGCATATTAGTCATTATGAAGAAGGAAATATTTTTAATCATGATGAAACTAGAACAAGAAAACTTTTATTACATAAAAAAGAAATTTTAAAATTAAAAAATAAAATTGATTTAAATGGTTTTACATTGATACCGCTTAAAGTTTATTTTGTTAAGGGTCATGCTAAAATTTTGCTTGGATTAGCTCGTGGTAAAAAAACATATGATAAACGAGAAACAATTAAAAAGAGAGATGTTGAACGTGAGATTAGAAAAGAGTTTAAAGAAAAAAATTATTAGTTTAATTATATTGGTAATGCTTTTTCCTTTGGGTGTTAAAGCTATTGATGAAATAGAAACTTGTGAAAAAGATGATGTTTCTTATATTCAAGAATGTGCTTGCATTCCCGCAGCCGTTGCAGATGTTACATCATTCGTATACAAAGGTTTAAAGATAGCTGGTCCGGTTTTATTAATTATAATTGGTTCTTTTAATCTTGGTAAAGCAATTGTTGCAACCGATGAAAAAGGAATTGAAAAAGCTAAAAAAAATCTTGTTAATAAGTTTATAGCTGCTGCTACGATATTCTTAGTTTTTTCAATAATTCAAATGGCTATAAGCATTGTTTCTGATCGCACGGAAGAATTAACAGGTAATGGTAGCTGCTTAAATATTTTACTTAATGGTTACGAGGTTTAGAAAAGCTATGCTTTTCTTTTTTTGTGTTTCTTATGATTGCTAACATAATACTATAACTAAGTAGACTAGATCCTCCATAGCTAATAAAAGGAAGAGTAATTCCTGTTATAGGAAGTAATCCTAAATTCATGCCGATATTTTGAATTTGTTGATATATTAATATTGCAATAAAACCAGTTATAATTAATTTATCACATTCATTTTTAGTATTTTTACAAATATTTAATAAATATAAATCAAATAGTAAAATTATTATTAATAAAATGACACTAGGAATAAAACCAAAAGCAGAAGCAAATGTTGCAAAAATAAAGTCAGTATGACTTTCAGGATAATAAACATTAATATTAAAAAAACTTAATAATTCACTAGATCCCATAGCGATTAAGGCATTATTTAATTGATATCCATCTTGTTTTTGCCAATTAATTAATCTTTCAACTCTTAAAAAAATAGAATTTCCAAATATTTTTATTAAAATGTTTTGATTAAGATAATAAAGTAATATGATAGTGGTTAAAGTAATAGTTGCTAAAATAATTAAATACATTAAATATTTTGTTTTCTTTAAATATACAAATAACATTATAAAAATACTTAATAAATAAATTAAAACTAAACCTGTATCGGGTTCTAAATAAGTTAAAATACAAGGAATGATAGTTATTAAAGAAATTTTAAAAAATTTTTTACTTGTTTTAGAACTTAAAATAGTAGCATTATAAATTACTAAAGTTATTTTCATAAATTCACTTGGTTGAAATGAACCTATAAATGGTATTTTAATCCAGCATCTAGCGTTGTTTATAGGTGTACCGAATAAAATTAGGTAGATTAGTAAAAGTACGCCTATGATATAAATAAAGCGAATATTTTTATATATGATTTCATTATTTTTAAATTTTAAAATAAAAATTAAACAAATTAAATAAAAAAATAATTGTTTTAAATAAATATTTTCTAAGTTTTTGGGAAGAATGGAATTTGCAGCATATAAGGTAATAATACTAATGATTCCAAATATAAGAAAATAGTAAATAATTTTTTTCAAAATATCACCCTTATTATTATGTTGCAAAAATAATAAAGTTTTCAAAATTTAATAAATATAGTATAATAATTATGTGGAGGAGATTATGGAATATATTTATTATTTGATAATAATAGCTTTACTACTTATTATTGCTTTTGCAATTACTAATTCTAAGCGTAAAGATTTTAAAATTGAAGCTAATAAATTAGTTGAGTATTTAGGTGGTAAACAAAATATAATTAAATATGAATGCAATTTATCAAGGTTTGTTGTAGAAGTAAATGATACAACATTAGTTAATAAAGAAGCTATTCAAAAAATGGGTGCTAAAGGAATAGTTGAAGTTGATAATCAGTTAAAGATAATTTTAGGTGATGACGCAATTCAACTAAAGAAATACATTGATGAGTTAAAGTAATTTGACTCTTTTTTTTCGACAAAAAATGACATAAGTAATTTGTATAATTATGTCGGAAGGTGAAAAAAATGAGTTTTTTTGATGCAACTTTAATTAATATTATTTTAGTAGTTTTTCCTTTTTTGCTTTATTTTATTTACTTAGTTTATAATTATGAATTTAACAAAAAAGCTAATGAATTAATTCTTGATCTATCAATAATAACATCTTATTATTTTGTTTTAAAATATCAAAATAATATTAATCCTGAATATCCTTTTTTCTTACTTTCTGTTCCTTTATTTATTTCGTATTCTAAAAAACGTAATGTTAGTATTTTCTTGTTATCTTTTTTACCATTATTCGCGATTAATGATCAAGAATATTTGATAATTTTTGTAGTTGAAAAAATATTAACTTATGTTAGTTATTTATTGATTAAAGATTCTAAAAAATTTAATATGCTTTTTTGGATAATAAGAATAATATCAATTATTAGTTATTTTTTAATCGCGAATAAAACATTCTTTTCAATGGAAAATATGATTAAAAGTGTTTTATTTGCTTTACTTGGAATATTTGTTTCAATTTTTATTGTTAGTTTATTTAAAAAAACTGATAATTTGATAAATATTTATATGAATCTAAATGATCTAAAAAAAGAAAGTCAAATAAAAAATTCTCTTTTTCAAATTACTCATGAGATTAAAAATCCGATCGCGGTTTGTAAAGGTTATTTAGATATGTTTAGTAAAGATAAAAGTGATAAATATATTCCAATTATTAAAAGTGAAATAGATCGGACTTTAATATTGATTCAGGATTTTTTATCTTTAAATAAACTTAAAATTGATAAAGATTTAATGGATATTACAATGCTACTAGATGAAACTATAGATGAAATGTCTTTATATGGTAAAATTACTATTAATAAAAATTATGATGAAGAGTTTTATGTTGATGGTGATTATAATCGTTTAAAGCAGGTTTTAGTTAATATTTTTAAAAATAGTATTGAAGCTACTTTAGTTGATGGTATTATTGATGTTAGTATTAAAAATGATGTTTTAATTATAAAAGATAATGGTCAAGGAATGAGCCCTGAAATTTTAAAAAAAATTAAAGAACCTTTTTTTACAACTAAAATTCATGGTACAGGTTTAGGAGTACCATTGATGTATGAAATAATTGAAGCCCATGATTGGAATTTAAATTATGAATCAAGTTTAAATGAAGGAACAACTGTAAAAATTTTCATGAAAAAAAGTAAGATTATTTAGAAAAATCTTACTTTTTATTTCATTTCATTAACTTTTTTTGTTAATCTTGATTTATTACGTGCAACATAGTTTTTAGTAGCAACACCTTTTTTAGCAGCTTTATCGATTCTTTTAATAGCAACTTTTAAATTTTCTTTTGCTTTTTCATTATCTTTAGCAGCTACAGCTTTTTCAACTTTCTTAATGGCATTTTTCATTGTTGCTTCGTAGTCATTGTTGCTTGCAGTTTTTTTGATATTAACTTTTACTTTTTTCTTTGCATTTTTCATATTAGGCATATTGTTCACCTCCAAGTCATTTCTTCCATATTTTAGCATACTAAAAGAAAAAAAGCAAATAAATTTTGTCAAAATACAAATTATAATAAAGGTGATTGTATGAAGAGAACAATTGATCTTAAAAATGAAGCTATTTATATGGATTTAGCTATTGATCCAACATGTGATTTGACTTCTAATTTAGAAATAAAAAAAGATAAAGGGATCACTATAACTAAACTAAGTGTTAATAGCAAAATATCTAAAAAGATTAATAAACCGATAGGTAATTATTTAACGATCGAGTTTAAAGATATTACAGATCATTTGAATAGAGAAAAAGTAATTAAAGTTTTTTCAAGAGAATTAAAATCTTTTCTTGGTTATAAAAAATATTTAATTGTTGGTTTAGGAAATAGAAATTCAACGCCTGATTCTTTAGGACCTAGAGTTGTTTCTAAGATAATTGTAACTTCGCATGTTGCATCAATTAAAGCTTTAGAACCGGGTTTTTCTAATGTTGCCACCTTTAGTCCTGGGGTTAAGGGTGAAAATGGGATTGATACTTTTTCTTTAATTAAAGCTATTTCTTCTTTTTATAATCCAGATTTAATTATTTTTATTGATGCTTTAGTAAGTACTTCTTTAGATCGCTTAAATAAAACAATTCAACTAACAGATACAGGTATTAATTTAAATGGTAATTATTTGGATAAAAAAAGTTTAAAAGTACCGGTTTTAGCGATTGGGGTTCCGACAGTTATTGATTTAAAAACACTTATATCTACAAATATTGATATGATGGTAACACCTAAAGAAATAGATTTTATTGTTGATTCTTTAGCTTATATTATTTCTTCTAGTTTAAATAGAGTATTACATAAAATATGACAAAAAAGACTTTAAATTTGTTTTAAGATTTTAATGGTGATAAAGTGAAAAAACTATTAAAAATCTTTTTTGTTTTATTTTTTTTATTAATAATGTTATTAGGAATTAATAAAAAAGATAATACTTTTTTTAAAATTCTTAAGAATAACATAAGTTTTGATCTAGGAGTTAAAGGGGTTAGTTCTAGTGGTCTTAGTAATATTAAAGAAAATGGTTATACTGTAGATCCGATTGTGTATATTTATAATACGCATGAAAATGAGAGTTATAGTAATAAGGGTTATGAAAATATTAATGTTAATCCAACAGTTAAAGATGTTAGTTTTCTTTTGGCTTCGCTTTTAAAAGAAAGAGGAATACCAACACTAGTTGAAGAAAATAGTTTTGTTGAATTTCAACGTTTAAATAATTGGGATTATAATGCTTTATATAAGGTGAGTAGAATTTATTTAGAAAATACTATTAAAAAGTATGACAATATAAAACTTTATATTGATCTACATCGGGATTCAATAAAAAAAAGTGATAGTACTGTTACTCTTAATGGTAAAAAATATGCCAAGATTTTATTCGTGGTAGGAATTAATAATCCTAATTATTTAGAAAATTATAAATTATCTAAGGAATTAAATGATAAAATTTGTTTAACCAAAAATATTTGCCGAGGTATATTAAAAAAAACGAGTGCTAATGCTAATGGTATTTATAATCAAGATTTAGATAAAAAGATCGTTCTATTAGAAATTGGTGGTTATCAAAATAGTATTGAAGAAGTAACTAATACACTAGAATTAATTGCTAATTCTTTAAAGGATTATTTCAATGTTTAAAGATAAGATTTTGCCAATTTTAAAAAAATTTATCTATATCTTGATAATTTCTTCATTTTTAGTCATTTGCTTTGCAAGTGATGCTGGTTATTTTGATCATATAAAATCTAGAAAATCAACTCTAACTACAGATCAAATTGCTAAATTTGAAGAAGATGTTAAAGCTGGTAAAGAAATTGATATAAATGATTATTATATTGATAAAAGTGAAGAATATAATAATAAATTTTCTAAATTAGGTTTTACTATTTCTACTAAAGTGAAAAATGTAACTACAAGTTTATTAGATCGCTTTTTTAAATTCTTAAATGACTTTCTTAATGAATAATGCTATAATAAAAATGGTGAATTTATGGAAGATTTAATTATAGGAAGTCATGTTTCTTTTAATAAAAATAGTGAATTATTAGGTAGTGTTGAAGAGGCATTAAGTTATAATGCTAATACTTTTATGTTTTATACGGGTGCTCCCCAAAATACTACGCGTTTACCTTTGCACGATAATTTTACAAAAGAAGCATTAGACCTTATGAAAAATAATAATATTGACATTAATAATGTCGTTGTTCATGCTCCTTATATTATTAATTTAGCTAATAAAAATAATTTAGATTTTTCAATTAGTTTTTTAAAACAGGAATTGAAGCGAGTAAAAGAATTAAGTGTTAAAATATTAGTTCTTCATCCGGGTAGTCATGTAGGTGTTGGTGTTTTAGAGGGAATTCATAATATTAGTTTTGCTTTAAACATGGTTAAAGAAGAAGCTGAAGGTGTTTTTATTGCCTTAGAAACAATGGCTGGTAAGGGTAGTGAAATTGCTTCAAATTTCGAGGAAATTAAAACGATTATGAATGAAGTTAATTATCCTCTTTATGTTTGTTTAGATACTTGTCATATTAATGATGCTGGTTATGATCTAAATGATTTTGAAAGTGTTTTAAATCAATTTGATAGCATTATTGGCCTTGATAAAATAAAGTGTGTTCATATTAATGATAGTTTAAATGAAAGAGCTTCCCATAAAGATCGTCATGCTAATATTGGAATGGGAACGATTGGCTTTAATAATTTACTTAATGTTATTTATAATGAACGCTTAAAAGGAATTCCTAAAATATTAGAAACTCCTTATGTTGTTAATAAAAAATATCCGCCTTATCGTTTTGAAATTGCGATGATACGTGCTAAAAAATTTAATGAAAATTTATTAGAAGATATTGAAAATTATTATAAGTAATTTTTATATCTTTTTTTATTTTCAATTAATAAATTAAATATTTTGTTACTTTTTTCTTGAGAAAAATTATTTTCTAAAAAAGCTTTAGTTTTTATATTATTACCATATAATATTTCTTCATAATTATTTTTTATATAATAATTTATTAAAGAAGCTTCTTTTTCGTTAACAATAATATTGTTTTTAGAACCAAACATAATAATATCATTATTGGTAATACTATTTATATAATTGACAATCATTTTTTTAAACATTTTTATTCACCAATTTATTATATGAAAAAGGGTGTTTTTTATGTTAAATAGAAGAATTAATAAAAGAATAAAAGTTTTGAAATTTGCTTTATTGTTTATATTTTTGATAATTTTAATGCGTTTATTTCAAGTTCAAGTATTAGAGCATGATAAATATATTGAAAAAGTAAAAGGTATGGAAAAAATTGTTTATTCGCTTACAAGTCCTCGAGGTCGTATTTTTGATCGTAATGGAGTTTTGTTAGTTGATAATGAACCAGTAAAGGTACTTAGATATGGTAAACTCGACAATGATTCGGATTATGAAAAAGAAATAGCTTTTAAATTAAGTGAGATTTTAAATATTGATCAAAATGTTATTTATAAAAAGATGAATAATGGTTATTATTTTGATTTGAAAACGATTAAAGAAAATTTAACTGATCAGGAATATGCTTTAATATCTGAATTAGATTTGAAAGGTGTTTTTTTAGAAATTGGTTTTAAAAGAGTTTATAAAACTGAATATTTTAATAAAATGTTTGGAAGTATTGGAAGTATTCCGGCTGAGAAAAAAGATTATTATTTAAATAATGGTTATAATTTAAATGATATAGTAGGAATTTCTTATATTGAAGAATTATATGATGATATTTTAAAAGGTGAAAAAAGTAAATATAAATATACTAAAAATAAATATGAATTAATATCTGAAGGTAAAAAAGGCAATGATATTTATTTAACAATTGACATAAAATTACAAGAAGAAGTTGAAAAAATTTTAGAAAAAGAAATTAAAAAAGCTAAAGCAGAACCTAATACTAAATATTATAATCATTCTTATGTTATTGTAAGTGATCCTAATAATGGAGAAATTTTGGCAATGAGTGGTAAAAAAATAGTTGATGGTGTTTTTTATGATATTACTCCGGATATTTTTGTTACAACGGTAACGGCTGGTTCAGTAGTAAAAGGCGCTTCTCATTTTGTTGGTTATAAAGAATCAGCTTTAAGTTTTGGTGAAGTTCGTAAAGATTTTTGTATTAAAATAAAAAATACTGAGGCTAAGTGTTCATGGCGTAATTTGGGAACTTTAAATGATTTGACAGCTTTGAAGTATTCTTCTAATAGTTATCAATTTCAAACGGCAATAAAACTGGGTAAGGGTAAATATGTTTTTAATAAACCTTTAGTTTTAGAAGAAGCGGCTTTAAAAAAATATCGTGAAATTTTTTCTTTATTTGGTTTGGGAGTAAAGACGGGTAGTGATTTTTTTGAAAGTAGTGGTTATAAAGGTGTTAAAAGTAGTAGTGGTTTGATTTTAGATTTTGCTATTGGACAATATGATACTTATACGCCTTTACAATTAAATCAATATATTAATACTATTGCTAATGGGGGATACCGTTTAAAACCTTTAATTTTGAAAAAATATCAAAATATAGATGTTCCAAAAGAAGTGCTTAATGAAATTCAAGAAAAAGATTATCTTGAACGTATTCAAAAAGGTTTTAAAATGGTAATGGATTTAGATGGTACGGGTGCTAATTATATTAATCTTAAGTATAAACCAGCTGGTAAAACGGGAACTAGTACAGGTTATATTGATACTAATAATGATAATATTGTAGATGTTTCAACAACTTCTAATACTTTTGTAGGTTATGCTCCGTATGATAATCCGATCGTAGCTTTTACAGTTATTTCACCTGATGTTAAGCCTTCAAAATCTTATTCTAGCTATAAAACTAATGTAAATAAAAAAATAAGTTATGAAGTTTCAAAAAAATTCTTTGAAATTTATAAATAATTTGCTATAATATAGTGGATTATCGAAAAGGAGGGATTTTAGATGGCTAAAAAAGGTGAAGCAAGAGAAAGAATTACTTTACAATGCACTGTTTGTAAAAATCAAAGTTATCGTACTCAAAAGAATAAGAAAAACACTACTGAACGTTTAGAATTAAAAAAATTCTGTCCAAAGTGTGGTCAAACTACTACACATAAAGAAACTAAATAACTTTGAATTCTTTCAATTCCTATTTCGAGAGGTTGAAAGATAAAAATAAGTAAAGAGGTGAAAAAATGATCAATGTAAATGATATTAAAAATGGTATGACAATTTTATTTGAAGACAACATTTATACTGTACTTGAATTTTCACATGTAAAACCTGGAAAAGGAGCTGCATTTGTTCAAGCAAAACTTAAAAATTTAAGAACAGGATCTATTGTTGAAAAGAGATTTAATTCTGGAGTTAAATTAGAAAAAGCTATGGTTGAGAAAAAATCAATGCACTTCTTATATGCATCAGGTGATGTTTATAACTTCATGAATATGGAAACTTATGAACAAATTGAAATTACTAAAGATCAAATCGGTGATGACGCTAAATTCTTAAAAGAGGATTTAATCGTTGATGTTACTTTCTTTCAAGGAGAATTATTAGGTGTAATTTTACCTGAAAAGATTGAAATGAAAGTTGTTGAAACAGAACCAGCTGTTAAGGGTAATACTACTAATAATGCTTTAAAAGATGCTGTTTTAGAAACAGGTTTAAAAGTTAGAGTTCCTTTATTTGTTGAACAAGGCGAAATGATCATTGTATCAACAAAAGATGGCAAATACGTTTCAAGAGCATAGACACAATCGTGTCTTTTTTTTATTCTTGAATTATGCTATAATTAAACTGGTGATAAAATGAAAATAAGAAAAGCTGTTTTGTTAATTCATGGCTTTGCTGGTGGAACTTATGATATGGAATCACTTGCTTGGCGTTTAGAAAAGTGTTTAACTCTTGATGTTTATGAATTTACTTTACCAGGACATGGATATCGTTCTAGTGATATGTCTAATTGTCGTGAGTGGATAAAATGTGCTTGTGAAAAAGTGGAAACTTTAATCTCTTATGGATATAAAGATATATACGTTGTTGGTCATAGTATGGGTGGTGTAATTGCTACTTATGTTGCAACTAAATATAAAGAAATCAAAAAAGTAGTTTTAGCAGCACCGGCTTTTAAATATATAGCTGAAAAAGAAAATTTTTCGCTTAAAAAAACTAATAATATAATAAATGATTATGGTTTAAGTGAAATTTGGTTTAGATGTCTTTCAAAATTACCTATTCATTCTTTAAATGAATTTGTTATTTTAGTAAAAAAGTATCAAGATACACCTAAGAAAGTAAAAGTACCAATTTTAATTTTTCAAGGCTTAAAAGATGATATTGTACCAGTTACTAGTGGAGAATATGTTTTTAATAGTGTTAAATCTAAAGAAAAAGGTTTAGTTTATTTAGAAAATTCAAATCATAATATTTTTAATGGCCCACAACAAGATAATGTTAATATTAGAATTGAAAAGTTCTTATTATATGGAACAATGAAAGAGAAGGAGTATGTATGATAACAGTAAGATTGATGGATAATACAGAACGTGAAGATGTTAGAAAATTAATATTTAAATCGCTTTCACGACGTTGTCAGAAAGATTATAAAAATGGTGATTCTACTTTTAATGTTGTTGCTTTAATTGATGGTGTTATATGTGGAACTTGTACTGTTTATATTCATACAGATGATTTGATTGGTGAAAAGGATTATTTTTTAAGTAATCTTTGTGTAGATCCTGTTTATCAAAGAATGGGTGTTGCTAGTAAAATAATTGATTTTGTTGAAAATAAAGGTCAAAATGATTCGATTCGTTATATTTATACATTGGTGCCACCTAAATATGAAGAAACTAATAAATTATTTATAAAACTAGATTATAATATTAGAAATATTAATTGTTATAGGAAAGAACTATGAATGAAATGCGTGAATATATAAAATCCAATAACTTAATGTTAACTAAAAGTCAAATTGAAACTTTAAAAAAGTATAATATTAATTATGAGCAAAATGTTAAAATGATTCTTTATGAAATTGATCAAATATTAAATGATGATTATGATGAAGTTTTAGATGAAATAGGAAATGTTATTGCTGAAATGGATTATTATAATAATACTAATAAATAGAAAAATTTTATAAATGGAAGTTATCATTGATAATTTCTATTTTTATATGTATAATATAAATGTATTAAAGTAGGTGGTATGATGGTTGAAGAAAATGATTTTATAGCTGCAAAACTAAATGATAATTCAGCAATTTCTAAAATTTTTGCCTATTTTATGCATAATGTTGAAAAAGAACTTAATTTACTTAACATAAATAAAAATATGTATCAAAATAAATGGAGTATGGCACGAAGAGCTATTTTAAATAATATTTATTGCTTTTTTGAATATGATAAATTCATGAAAGAAACTTTTAAAGATATTAAAGGTATTCTTTATTTGAATAAAGAAGTTGATAGTATTACTAGTAAAGAAATTGTAATTGGTTCTTTACCTTATGTTAGATCAAGAATAATAACAGATCTTGATAAAGTTAAATTGCCGATTATTTATCGTGAATGTGCTCGTCTTTATTATGTTAGTAATATGACACCTGATGAACTGGCAATAATGTATAAATGTACTGTTGCTTTAATTTATAAAAGACTTAGAATGGTTGCAAATGCAATTTTTGTGTCAAATTATGGAAACATTGTCAACAATGCTATTTGAAAAATAGTAAATTTATTTTATAATTAGAATAGAGGTGGAGTATGGAAAAGGCAAAGATTAAAAACGAAATTAAGAAAGCAGAAGTAAAAGCTAAAGTTAATAAAGCTAAGCGTGATGTAAAAAAGGCAGTTAATAACACTAAAAAAGACGTAAAAAGAGTAGCTAATAACACAAAAAAAGCTGTTAGAAAAGCTGAAACTAAAGTAGTAAAGAGAGAAACTTTGCAATTTAATAAGTACTCAATTTATTTTCAATCATTTGCTATTGTGCTTGCAATTGCAGCAATTTCTCTTGCTGTTTGTAATTGTGTTTCAGTTAATGTAATGCTAGAATTATTTGGTGTATCAGTTTTGTTAATTGCATTTAGTTTGTTTCCTAAAAGAAGTTAATCTTCTTTTTTTTGTAAATAAATGTCTAAATGACAAAATTCATCTTTTTTTGTTTTAAGACTTATGATATTCTAAAGTTAAGATAGAGCATAGGCTATATCTTAATATTTATTGTCGGGAAAATAAAAAGGGAAATTCGCCAAATTATGTTTTTTGTGGCCACAAGAATATAATTGCTAAAAAACTAAATATAGTATATAATTATAAACCAGGTGGTTTAAATGGAAAGATTGCAAAAAATTATTGCTAGTAGTGGTTATTGTTCAAGACGTAAAGCTGAAGAGCTAATTAAGAAAGGTCTTGTTTTTGTTGATGGTGAAAAAGTTACTGAATTGGGAACTAAAGTATCCGAGAAAGCTAGTATTTCAATAAATGGTGAGGTTTTAGCTAAAGAAAATAAAGAATATTATTTACTTTATAAACCTGTTGGTGTTGTAACTACTACTAATGATGAAAAGAAGAGAAAAACTGTTGTTGATTTGATTAATACAACTAAAAGAATATATCCAGTTGGGCGTTTAGATTATGATACAACAGGAGTTTTGTTATTAACAAATGATGGAGATTTTGCTAATATTTTAATGCATCCAAGTAATCAAATAGATAAAGTTTATTTAGCAAAAATTGATGGTATTTTAGGTAAGAATGAATTACAGGCTTTAAGAAATGGTGTTTTGATTGATGGTTTTAAAACAGCTCCTGCTAAAGTAAAAATTAAACAATATAGTAAAAGTTCTAATATGTCTTTGATTGAAATTACTATTCATGAAGGAAAGAATCATCAAGTTAAAAAAATGTTTGAAGCTGTTAATCATAAAGTTATAAAGTTAAAAAGAGAAAGTGTTGGCTTTTTTGATTTAGAAGGTTTAAAAGCTGGAGAATATCGTCGTTTAACTATTAAAGAAGTAAAAAAAGTTTATGCTTTACAAAATGAATAATCTATATTATTCTTTTTTTTATAATAAAAAATTTGCATTATTTATATTTTTATATTATAATCTATTTGTATGGGGCTGCTATGGTTTCGACAGAAATGTTAGTCTTTAGATTGCAAGTCGAAGGTACGCGTTAAGTACAAAATAAAATAACTGGAAACAGAAATCAATTAGCTTTCGCTTAAGATAAAATAGCAAGCTGCTTCTTTTAAATTTTTTCTCACGAAATTTTTAAGAGGCTCGATTTAGTGAGATATATTATAACTTAGCTTGGAAGTTATAATGAATATTACAAGCTAGCTAATAATTAATTTGTCAATTAGTTGGTTATTAGTTAAATTTTAATTGACTAAACTTGTAGTAATTTACTGAAAGGCATTTTTGGACAGGAGTTCAATTCTCCTCAGCTCCACCAGATTTGATTGATACTCGAACTTTTCGAGTTTATGTACTAAAATGCACAATGACTGTGCAAGAAATGTTTAAAAAAAATAAAAATGCACAATATATCAAAAATATTGCGCGTTTTTATTTACTTTTAATGTGAAATATGATAGAATTTTACCGAGGTGAAACAATATGAAACCATTTGAAGTAGATAAATTACCAATTCAATATACGATTGATAAAGAATTAATAAGTTTAATTTCAGAAGCTAATTTAAAATATGGAGAATATAAATCCAATTTAAAAAACAGTCAGTTCGACTCAAGATTTTTTTTAGACTCTATTATTTTAAGTGAAAGTTTAAAGTCAACACAAATTGAAGGAACACAAATATCTCAGGATGATATGTATTATTTAAAATATATGCCTAAGACAGATGACAATTTAGAAATACAAAATTTGAAGAAAGTTATCGAATATTCTAAAAATTATTTAAAAGAAAACAATAAAATAAACATTAAATTTTTAAATAATATTCATAGGATATTGCTTAATAGTGTTAGAGGTAATGAAAAAGAGCCGGGCCAAATTAGAAATATACAAAACTGGATAGGACCTAAGGGATGCACAATAGAAGAAGCTATTTTTGTTCCACCGGTACCAGAAGATGTCCCTGTTTTATTAGAAAATTTATTTGAATATATGAATGATGCATATATTGATCCTATATTTATAAATTTAGCAATTTCTCATTCACAATTTGAAACTATACATGCATATAGAGATGGAAACGGAAGATTAGGTAGAGCATTAATTCCTGTTCAATTAGCTTTATTAACAGAAGAAGAACCAATTTTATTTTTGTCAGAAATAATAGAATTATATAAACCTAGTTATCATAAATTCTTAAATGAGAGCAGAAAGGGAAATATGATTGGATTTATCAAATTCTTTTTACAATGTATAATAGAACAATGTAATAATTATATAGCAAAAATAAGTAGAATAAAGCAAATATATATAAGAGATATGAAAAAATTAGAAATTTTAAAAAGTAATGCCGTTTATAGAATTATGCCAGCAATAATGAGACAAATAGTTTTTACAAAAAAAGAAATAGAAGAAGAATCTGGAGTATCAAGAAATACAGTTTCAACTTTAGTCAATAAACTGGTAGAACTTAATATATTAGTGCCAGATTCTAATTATGCAAAACTAGGTTATAGATATAATGAAATTTATAATGTTTTTGTTGGCAGAGATATATCATAATTTTTTAAATTTGATGATTGATAATTATATATCAATTCGTTATGTATGTGTAAAAGTTGTAGATTACTACGACACTCGCACCAGATTTGATTGATACTCGAACTTTTCGAGTTTATATAAAAACTACTTTCAAATTTAATTGAAAGTAGTTTTATTTTGACAATTTAGTTAAATATTACTCATCCTTATACTGCTACAGAAGTAATTAAAAAGATAAAAGAAACATTGGAGCTATCTCTAGGTCCAAATCATAAATTTACATCAAATAAATTTCAAGATATATGTAAAAGAAAGGAAATAAAGAATAATCAAGATTATTGTTATCAGTTCCCTTATTCTAAAACCAAAATTTATAAATGTAGTGATATAACAATTGAATATATTAGTCAAATTTACATCGAAGAATTCAAGAAATAAAAAAGTTGTGAATAATTAATAATTATGTGTTATAATATATATGTAGATGGGATACTTGTGAAGGAATAACGACGTGTTGGCAATGCCAGTAAGCATACTTTGTATGTGAGCATTCATCTCGCCTGGGGGTCTCATCATTTTTTTATGAAATTCATTAATTCAAAAGTTAAGTGCAACAAATAGAATTTTATATTTAAAGTATTATAATATATTAAAAATTAAAGAGTGATATTGCTAATGTTAGATAAATATACTAAGAAAGAAAAATTAATATTAAATCAGTATAAAAGTGGACCATATCATACGATGATAACTAATTTAACTGAAAAAGAACATTTACAGTTTGTTAATAAATTGATTGATGATAAAGATCTCTGTTGTGTGATATTTTTAACTAGTATTTATACTAATTATAATCAAAAATTTTTGATTGATTATTTTATAAAATGTGATGATATTGATATGTTAGTTAATTTTTTAAATACTTGTAATGATTTTTGGAATGCATTAGATCAAAAATATATTGTTGATAGTATACTAAAATTAAAAAATAAAAATTATGTTAAAAAATTATTAAATACAAAATGTTTATATTTTTTAACTAATGAAGTTGAAAGAAAAAAACTAGAAGATTTTATTATAAAATAAAAAATACTTTTTAAAATAATTTATTAGGAGGATTTTTATGAATTCTATATTATTTCATGTTCCACATTCGCCTTTAAAAATTCCTAAACAATATTGGAATATATGTGTAAAAGATAAAAAGTATATCAAAAACATAAATATATTTTTAAGTGATTATTTAACTGATAAATTAATTCCTTCTAATTGTTATAAATTAGTTTTTAAGTATTCAAGATTATTTTGTGATGTAGAAAAGTTTAAAGATGATTCTAAAGAAATAATGGCAAAAAAGGAATGGGAGTAATTTATACAAAAGATTGTGATAATATTGTTACTATTCCAAATAGAAAATATAAAAGAAAAATTTTGAAGTCATATTATGATAAACATCATAATAAGTTAGATAAAGCAGTTACTAATTTATTAAAGAAATATAATAAATGTATTATTATTGATTTTCATAGTTTTTCAGATGAAATGATCAAGAAGTTATTTGATATAAATACTGCTCCAGATATATGTATAGGTGTTGATAGAATTTATACTGATGAAAAATTAACAAATATTACAATTGAACATTTTAAAAAATATGGTTATTCAGTTGCCATAAATAATCCTTATAAAGGAACAATAATTTCTAATAAATATTTTAATAAAAAAGATAAAAGATTATCCTCACTTATGTTAGAGATGAATAAAAGAGTATATTTGACTAGTAAAAATGATTTTTATAAACTTAAACAATGTATAAATGATTATTATAATAAAATTCAAGAATTATAAAATCTATTAAATTGAAAATAATTTTGCATAAAAAAAGCACATTGTTGTGCTTTTTTTAATAATAAATAGTTCTTGTTAAATGATATGGTTTAGCTTTGAATTCTTTATTTTTACTAAGTAACCATAAAATATTATCTATTTGGGTAGAATTCATTTCTATTCCTTTTTGATGTAATTTATTTTTAATTAATTCTAATGCATATAACATGTTAGCACGAACTTCAATTTCCATTTCACTATCATGTTTTAATTGTTGTTTAGAATCTACTATTTGAGCTAATTCTTCATTATATTCTAGAATTCCTAAATGTCTTAGAACTTGAGGAATTTTGTAGTCAGCACATCCTAACATATTACTGTCATTTTTAACTTTTTCTTTAATTGATTTAACATTTTCAATTAAATCTCCAACTAATAAAATTGCTCTTTTGAAAAAATATACTTTTTTACCTTTATAAATACTTATATCGTTAAAATTGCTAAAATTATTAATAATGTTATTTAAAAGTTCAATATCATTATTGGAATCTAAAGCTTTAGATAAGTCATCAATGTTTTTTAATTCTTGAACTAATTGTTTGATAATTTCATATCTTTCTTCTAATAAAGGTATGGAAGTTGTTCCTTTAAATATTTCATCAAGTTGTTCAATAGTCATTTTTTCTAAATAATCAATATTTAATAAATCATAGCCATTTTGAATTGCTTTAGATATTCCATAGAATAAACCAAGTGATCCAGAATACCATTCTCCTTTATATTCTATTTTCCATTTTATATCAGAATCCCAGTAGCAAAAGTTTAGTGATTCACATAGTATTAAATACATTATGATTTGGTTTTGTGAATATTTATTTAAAATCTAATAAATCACTATTTAACCATGATTTTTTTTCATTGTTTGTAACTAAATTAATAGCATTTTCAATGTTCTCTTCTTTAATCTTAACATATTTAGAATTATTGACGACAAATTGTATAGAGTTTAATGTTTCTTCTTTTGTTATCATTTTTTCACCTCATTTTTATTTTATCATAATTAAATATTAAAATAAATAATTGTTTTTCTAAAAAATTTTTGTTATATTTTTCTATGGAGGTATTCTGATGAGTAAGTATGATCCTTTGTGGAATTATTTGAAGAAAAATAATGAAAAAAATTATAAATTAACTTATGATGAAATTAAAAATATATTGGGTTTTGAAATAGATCATTCGTTTTTAGAATATAAAAAGGAATTAGAAAATTATGGTTATGTTGTTGTTAAAATAAATATGAAAAATAAAATGGTAGAATTTAATAAATTAGGGTGATTATTGTGATATTAGAACGTAAGGTAAGATTAAAAAATGATGATTATATTGTAGTAGTAGATCTAGAATATAGAAATATTAAAGGATTTCCGCATTTATGTTTAAAAAATTATGATTATGGATTTGATTGTGGTAATTTTTCTTTATTACTTTCCAAAATTGCCAAAAATTATTCTGATGAAGAATTTTATGATAAAAAAATACTTATGATGAATAGAATGTTATATCTTTATAATCGTGTTCCTTTTTTGAGTGCTATTAAAAATGTTTCTTCTAATGATACATTGTGTATTTCTAAGATTGAAATTGAACAATATATTAATGATCTTAATATTAAAATGTTAGATAATTCTCGATTTAATTTGGAAATGGAAAATACTTGGTTAATATAAAATTTTTGTAGCGGTAACGCGTTTATTTTAATGATGGTTATTAACTCTTTTTTTTCTTTGTTAATTATTATATAATTAGAGTGGTGGTAATATGAAGCTTGTTTTAGCTAGTACATCTAAATTTAAAAGTGCAATTATGGACAAAGTTAAGATGAAACATGTTTGTATTAAAAGTGCTTTTGAAGAGGTTAGTTCTTCAAATGATGTTTATGAATATGTAAAAGATCTTGCTTATGGAAAAGCTTTAAGTGTTGATAAAATGGTTTCTAATGCTATTTTGTTGGTATTGATACAATTGTTTATATGGATAATAAAATTATAGAAAAACCTAAGTCAATAGAAGAAGCTAGAAATAATTTAAAAATGGCTAGTGGTAAAACAACTTTAGTAATAACAGGTATATGTTTAATTAATCAAGAGAAAAATGAAATTATTAAAACGTTTCAAGAAAGTAAAGTTATAATGAATAATATTTCAGATGAAGATGTTGATTTTTATATTAATAATGAACCAGATGTCATGTATGCTTCAGGTTTTATAATTGAGACTGTTGCTTCTAATTTTATAAATAAAATTGATGGTAGTTTTTATAATATTTTAGGTGTACCTGTTGAAAGAATTTATGGGAATTTATTAAAATGGGATATTCATTTAAAAGATTTAGACTAAAAAGATAGAAAAAAATGATATAATAAAACTAAAGGATGTGACATTTATGAAAACAGTAGTAATAACTGGTAGTGCTCGTGGATTTGGCTTTCAAATGATTAAGTTATTTCGCGAGGCTGAATTTAATGTTGTTTTATGTGATATATCTAAAGAAGCTTTAATTGAAGCTTTTGAAGAATTGAAAAAAATAAATAATGATAGTAAAATTTTGACTATTGAAGCTGATATTACTAAAGAAGAAGATATTAATAAAATTATTAACAATACAATTAAAGAAACTGGTTCTATTGATATTTGGATAAATAATGCTGGTGTTAATCAACCTAATAAGCCTATTTGGGAACTTAGTCCTAAAGAAATTGAACGTTTAATTGATATTGATTTAAAAGGAACGATTCTTTGTTCAAATTTGGTAATGCCCGTAATGATAGAACAAGGTTTTGGTCAAATTTATAATGTTGAAGGTCATGGTAGTAATGATGCTAAGATATTGGGGCTTTCTTTGTATGGTACTAGTAAACGTGCTATTACTTATTTTACAGAAGCTTTAGCTTATGAAGTTGAGCAAACTAATACTCCGGTTTTAATTGGTAAAATTACGCCAGGAATTATGATAACTAATTTTATTAAAACTTCACTTGGTGATGGTGAAAAAATAGAATTAGATGAAAAAACTAAGAAAGTTTATAATATATTAGGTGATTATCCTGAAACAATTGCTAAATATATGGTTAAAAGAATTATTAAAAATACCAAAAATAATGTTAAATTTTCATGGTTAACTAATCGCCGTGCGGCTTTTAGATTTATGTTTTCGTCATTCAATAAAAGAGATTTTTTTAAAGATAAATAATCATTAACATTTTGTAGAAGAAAATAACTTTTCTTCTTTTTTGTTTACAAATTTTTATTAGTATCATATAATTATATACGGGGAGGGGTATATGTGATTAAAATTAGTTCAGAGGTTCGTGGTAGTTTAAAGAAACGCTTAAATCGCATTAATGGTCAGATTAATGGTATTGGTAAGATGATCGATGATGAAAGAAAATGTGAAGACATTCTTATTCAAATTGCGGCTGCTAATAATGCTTTAAAGAGTTTGAGTCAAGAACTTCTTAGAAATCATATGGAAACTTGTATGAAAGATGAAATATTGAATGGAAAGGATGAATCTATTAGTGAAGTAATAGATTTGATTAAGAAGATATGAGACAAAAATATAATATTAATAATTTAGATTGTGCTAATTGTGCTCGTGAAGTTGAAGAGAGTTTAAATAAAAATAAAGATTTAAAAAATGTTATTGTTAATTTTAATACTAAAAAAATAAGTTTTGAAAGTGATGTTATTGGTTTAAAAGAAATAAATGAATTGGTAAAAAAGGTAGAACCTGATTGTACTGTAACTAAAGAAGTAGAAGAAAAACGTGAATATAATTTTCTTGTATTTATAAGTGCAATAATTATTTATTTATTAAGCTTAGTTATTAAAAATGTTTATTTAAAAGAAACTTTAATAATTGTTTCTTATTTATTACTTGTTTATCGTCCAATGATAAATGCTTTAAAAGTTTTGATTAGAAATAAATCTATTAATGAAAATATGCTTATTACTATTTCAGCTATTGGTGCTTATTTAATTAACCAAAAAAGTGAAGGTATTATGGTTGTAGCTTTATATATTTTGGGAAAAATATTAGAAGAGAAAGCTTTAAATAAATCACGTAAAGAAATAAGTAATATATTAAGTATTAAGGCTTCAAAAGCTAATTTAGAAGTTGGAAATGTTGTAAAAGAAGTCGATTTAGAAGAAATAAAAATAAATGATATATTAGTTGTAAAAAAGGGGGAAAAAGTTCCAGTTGATGGTGTTATTATTTCTGGTAATAGTGATTTTGATACTAGTGTATTAACAGGTGAAAGTGAAGCACGATCTTTAGGTGTCGATGATCAAATATTATCAGGAATGATCAATAGTAAAAAAATTATTAAAATGCGTGCTACTTCAACTTATAGTGATTCAACTGTTTCACGTATTTTAGATTTAGTTACTAATGCTACTGATCAAAAAGCTAAAACCGAAACATTAGTTGCACGCTTGAGTAAAATTTATACTCCTGTTGTGTTAATTTTAGCAATTTTAGTAATTTTGATTTTTCCTATTTTTGGTTTTTCTTTTAAAGAAGCTGTTTATCGTGGCTTGACATTTTTAGTTATTTCTTGTCCTTGTGCAATAGCTATTTCTGTTCCACTTTCTTATTTTAGTGCCATAGGAGCTGCTTCACATAAAGGTATTTTAATAAAAGGTAGTAATTATTTAGATTTATTAAGTAATGTTGATAAGATTGTTTTTGATAAAACTGGTACTTTAACTACTGGTACTTTTAAGGTAAAAGATATTGAAATAATTGATAAAAATTATTCTAAAGAAGAAGTAATTGATTATTTATGTAAGGGTGAATCTTTTTCTAATCATCCAATTGCTAAATCAATTTTGAATTTGAATAAAGATTTTGATAATAATGATGTTAAAGATTTTGAAGAGATAAGTGGTCTTGGTATTAAGTTTAAAATTAAAGATCATGAGCTTGCAATCGGTAATAAAAATTTGTGTGCTTGTGAATATGACTCTTCAATTCATTTAAATATTGATGGTAAACATGTTGCTTCAATTATTATTGATGATGGTTTAAAAGATGAAGCATTATCGACAATAAAAGAATTAAATGATATGAATATTGAAACTATTATGTTTACGGGTGATAGGAGTGATGTTGCTAAGCATATTGCTTCAGAATTAAATATTAAATATAAAGCTGAATTATTACCAACTGATAAATATAAAGAATTAGAAAAATTAAAGAAAAATGGTATAGTTGCTTTTGTTGGTGATGGGATAAATGATGCACCTGTATTAAAATTAGCTGATGTTGGAATTTCTATGGGAAGTATTGGTCAAAGTATTGCGATTGAAGCATCAGATATTGTTATAATGACGGATAAATTAAATAAAATTGTTGAAGCTATTAATTTAAGTAAATTTACTAAAAAAATTATAAAACAAAATTTAATTTTTGCTTTATTAATCAAAATAGTGATTTTGATTTTAAATTTATTTGGTATTACAACGATGTGGTTTGCAGTATTTGCAGATACTGGTGTAACTTTAATTGCTATTTTAAATACTTTAAGAATTTTAAAAAAATAAAATAATTTATGCTATAATATTTTTAGGAGGGATTGTATGAAACTAAAAAGATTATTACTATTATTATTTATTTCTGTATCATTATTTGGTTGTGCTTCTAATTCTAATTTAGAGGATGATAAAAATGATACTGATGTTAAAACAGAATATTTATCTGGTAAATATTATGTTGAGATGGATATTAAAGATTATGGAGTTATTGATTTAGAACTTGACGCCGATATAGCTCCAATTACTGTAACTAATTTTATTGATTTGGTTAACAAGAAATTTTATGATGGTTTAACTTTTCATCGTATTATAAAGAATTTTATGGTTCAAGGTGGCGATCCTGAAGGAACGGGTATGGGAGGTTCTGATACTACTATTAAAGGTGAGTTTTTAAATAATGGTGTTAAAAATTCTATTTCTCATAAACGTGGAGTTATTTCAATGGCTCGTTCTAATATTTCCTATAATAGTGCTTCTTCACAATTTTTTATTATGCACAAAGATTCTCCAGAATTAGATGGGCAATATGCAGCTTTTGGTCATGTTATAAGTGGTATTGAAGTTGTAGATAAGTTAGTTGAGGTTAAAGTTGAAGATAATAATGGTACTGTTTTAAAGGAAAATCAACCTATTATTACTAGTATAAGAGTAATTGATGCACCTAAAAATAATTAAGTAAAACTATTAATGATTAATTTCATTAATAGTTTTTATATGCATTTTTCTTTTTAATGTTTTATGGTACTATTATAATAGGTGATATATATGAAAAATGATTATAGTAAGGAGGCCTTTTTATTAAAAATATTTAAGGAAGAATTAAATCATTCACAGAATATTATTAAATATAGTAAAAAGCCAAATGGTAAAAATTTAAGAATAGAAGAAGCGGTAAGAAGATATTTGGCTATTCAAGAAAGATTAAATGAAGTAGCTTTAAGTAGTGATAATAAAATGAAATATTTAAAAATGCTATATCATGAAAAATATTGCGCTAAAAAAGAAAATATTCATTCTCAAAATACTAAAAATTTAGATGAAAAGTTACAAATACAAAGAGATTCATTAGATGCTTGGATAGATTATTTAGTGGGAGCATCATATCCTATGTGGTTTAAGTATTGGTGCTTTAAAAAAATTTTTAGAATTGGAAAGTATCATGAATCAACAGATACTTTTGAAAGAAGAACACCTAATTCTTTGGAACCATTTATTGAATGTAATCCTGAAATTGTTTCTAAAATATACGATATAGCTTTAAAACATTTTGAGGAAAAAGAAAAAAGTGCAGATATAGAAGCTGGAAGATTTGATAAATTATATTATAGAATTTATCAAGAAACTTTAAAAAATAAATTAGCAGTTCAAGATTATTCTAATGGTATATGGGTTAAATATAATGAGGGTTCTTTAGAAGATGCTATAAAATTATGTGATTCACTTCAAGGTAAAAATACTGGATGGTGTACTAATGAATATGAGATGGCTAAAGAGCAAATATGTGGTTCAGCATATTGTCCTGGAGGAGATTTTTATGTTTATTATACAATCGATGAGAATAGGAATTATACAAATCCTCGAATAGCTATTAAAATGAAGCATAAAAATGAATTTAGTGAAATAAGAGGAATTGGACCTAATCAAAATTTAGAAGATGGTTTTGAATTAATATTGGTAGATAAATTAAATGAATTTGATGTTGATAATGAAACTAGAAAATATTGGATAAAATTAAGCTTAGATTCAAGAGAGCTTACTAGACTTTTGCAAAAAACTAAAAGAAAAGAAAAATTAACATTAGAAGAGATGAGATTCGTTTTTTTATTTGATAAAAATGAACAATTTCGTTGGCAAAATTATGAAAAACTTGAAAGAATAAAATCGGGTTTAGTTATTACTGATCGAGCACTTTTATTAGATGCTGTTGAACGTAATGAATTTTCTTTACAATATGCAAGTGAAGATCTAAGAAGTGATAGAAAATTTATAATTGATTTAGTTAAGCATAAAGCTGATGCCTTACGATGTGTAAGTGAAAAATTTAAGGATGATAAAGAATTTATATTAGAAGTGGTAAAGCAAAATGGTTTAGCTTTAAAATATGTGTTTGAAAAATTTAAAAATGATAAAGAAATTGTTTTAGTGGCATTAAAACAGAATATTTCTGCCTTACAATATGTTGGTAATGAACTAAAAAATGATGAAGAATTTATAATTGAACTTCTTTCGGATAAATCTTTGTTTCTTAAGGATGAAAAAGTTAAACATTAAAAAACTATTGACAAAAATGTCAATAGTCAGAATATCTCTTAGAGATATTTTTTTTAAATGCATACGAATGTATCGTTTAAACATCTTAGTGAGCAAATGCAATTTAAATTCATTGTAAAGAAACTATTTGTTGCAATATAAGGATTTACGTCAGTTTCATCAGTGTTTGGTGCTAGTACTCTGAATGTACAACAGCAGCCATCTATTTTTTCAACTCTAAAGACATTTGATGTAGTTGTAACTGCAGGATCTTTACTTATAGGCATACTCCAAGCAACGCCATTACCACAGCATGTATATAGCATTACTGGTCTTGTATTGCAATTAACGTTAGTTACTTGGCATCCTAAAAATCCTTTATCACATGTATCTAAACAAGTATCAGAACAGTTGGCATTTTGTTGTAATATGCAGATAACTGTTAAGATTTCATTGATGCATTTACATTCATTATCTTTATTATTATTGCACATATAATCCACCCCTTCTTTATTTCATTATTAGCATATTCTAACTGGTGAAATAAGTGTGAATAAAAAACCTATTTTCAATTTAAAAATGAAATTTAAATGATATAATATAATTGGTGGTAGTATGAAAAATATAAAGCGTATTTTGAATTATTTGAAGAAATATAAATTGTATGCGATTTTAGCACCAGTTTTAATTATTTTGGAAGTTATTATGGAATTATTTTTACCAAATATTATGTCTAATATAATAAAAGTTGGTGTTGCTAATGCTAACATTAAATATATAATTATAAATGTTGCATTTATGTTTTTGCTTACAATTGTTGGGGTTTTAGGTGGTTTAGGTAGTTCTTATTTTGCTAGTAAAGCTAGTGAAAATGTTGCTGCTGATTTACGTAGTGATGTTTTTAAAAAAATAACAAATTTGTCTTTTTTGAATCTTGAAAAAATCAAACCTGGTCATTTGTTAACTGTTTTAACTAATGATATTAATACGATCGGGAGTTTATTGATGATGGGGCTTAGAATATTATTTAGGGTCCCTGTTATTTTTATTGGTAGTTTAATAATGGCTTTTTTTATAAGCCCTAAGCTTACTTTAATTTTAGTTATTTTAATACCTATTGTTTTTATATTAGTGTTTTTGATTTTGCGAAAAGCTTTTCCTTATTTTAATAAAATGCAAGATTGTGTTGATGAAGTGAATTCTTCTGTTCGTGAAAATGTAAGTGGAATTCGAGTTGTTAAATCATTTGTAATGGAAGAAACAGAAATTAATAAGTTTGATCGTATTAATAAAAAATTATTGGATACTACCTTAAAAGGTGAAAAAATAATTACGATATCAATGCCAACAATGATGCTTTTTATTAATATTGCAACAATTTTGGTTCTTTGGTTTGGTGGTAATTTAGTTGTTGTTAATGAATTAGAAGTTGGAGATATTGTTGCTTTTACTCAATATACTGCTAATATTTTGTCTTCAATTTTAATGGCGTCAATGACAATAATGATGGCATCTAGAAGTGTAGTAAGTGCTAATCGTATTATTGAAATTATGGATGCTAGAGAAGATTTTAAAAATGATGGTGTAAAGTTTGATATTAAAGGTAAAATTGAATTTAAAGATGTTTCGTTTTCTTATGAGGGTGGAAGTGGGGATCAGGTTTTATCTGATATTAGTTTTGTAATTAATCCTCTTGAGAAAGTTGCTATTATTGGAGCAATTGGTAGTGGTAAAAGTACAATAGTAAAATTAATCCCAAGATTTTATGATGTTACTAAGGGTTCAATTTTAATTGATGATGTTAATGTTAAAGATATAGATGTTTCTTATCTTCGTAAGTCAATTGGTAATGCTTTTCAACAAAATTTTATTTTTTCAAAATCGATTAAAGATAACATAAATTATGGAAATGATAAAGCACTTTTTGAAGATACTTTAATGGCTGCTGATATTAGTCAAGCTACTAATTTTATTATGGAAAAACCTAAAGATTTTGATTATCTCTTGGAGCAAAGGGGTGCTAATTTAAGTGGTGGTCAAAAGCAGAGAATTGCAATTGCTAGATCAGTTCTTATTGAACCTAAAATTTTAATCCTTGATGATGCAACAAGTGCTATTGATTTGGAAACGGCTAAAGAAATTAGAAAATCTTTGAGTAATAATCGAAAATGTACTACGATTTTTATCACTTCTAAAATTGCTGAAGCTTTAGAAGCTGATCGGGTTATGGTTATTGATGATGGTAAATTAGTAGGATTTGATACACCATCTAAGCTTTTAAAAAGTAATACTTATTATAAAGATATTTATTATTCACAATTAAAGGGTGATATTCATGAAAAAAAATAATTTAAAAAATACTTTATTTAGATTATTGAAGTTTTTAGATTTATATAAGGGAAGAATAATTTTAGTTATTATTTTAAATATAATAGCTACTTTAGCTTCAGTTATAGGACCATTATTTGCTGGGAAAGCCGTTGATGATTATATAGCAAAGATGGATTTAGATGGTTTAAAAATTTTATTATTTATTTTGTTAGCTATTTATTTTGTAAATTCTTTATTTAATTGGTTATCTAATTATGGAATGGCTAAAATTTCAGAATCAACTTTATATCAAATACGTAAACGTTTATTTAATCATTTAGAAAAGTTGCCGGTTTCTTTCTTTGATCAAAATAAAAAAGGTGACATTATGAGTAGATTTACTAATGATGTTACGGTTATAAGTGATGCTTTAACTGATGCTTTAATGCAAATTATTAGTGGTTTAATTACTATAATTGGGGTAACAATTATTATGTTTTTTGTTAATTGGACTTTAGCAATTATTACGATTTTAACAACACCTTTATTTTTCTTTTTTGCTTATAAAATTGGTATTAAATCAGGTGCTTTATATGGGAAACAACGAAAAAATTTAGGAGTATTAAGTAGTTTTAGCGAAGAAACTTTTACGGGTATTAATGTAGTTAAAGGTTATGTTGAAGAAGAAAAAGCTTTAAATGAATTTGAAAAATATAATAATAAATTGCGCGATACATCAATTAAAGCTCAAATTTATGGTCATCTAATCATGCCGATTAATGCTTTTATTGGAAATTTAGGTCATATTTTATTAATATGTGTTGGTTCAATTATGATTGTTAATGGTAAATGTAGCGTTGGTGTTATTTTAAGTTTTTTAAGTTATTCAAATATGTTTAGAAGACCTATTAATCAAATAGCTTCTTTATTTGCTTCTCTGCAATCGGCTTTAGCTGGTGCTAATAGAGTCTTTGAAATTTTGGATATTCCTTCAGAATTTGTTGATGAAAAAGAAAAAATTCCCTTTGATACTATTGAAGGTTATGTAAAGTTTAAAAATGTTGATTTTTCATATGTAAAGGGTAAGAAAATTCTAAAATCTGTAAACTTAAATGCCAACCCAGGTGAAACAATTGCGATAGTTGGTCCAACTGGAGCTGGAAAAACGACAATTATGAACTTGTTGACACGTTTTTATGAGATAAATAAAGGGCACATTTACATTGATGGCATTGACATTCGGGATGTAAAGAAGGAAGATTTGCGTAAGAAAATTGGTTTAGTTTTGCAAGATACCTATTTATTTAAAGGTACGGTTGCTGATAATATTAGATATGGTAATAAAGATGCTACTATGGATGAAATAATTGAAGCTAGTACACTTGCTGGAGCACATTCTTTTATTCATCGTTTACCAAATGGTTATAATACTTTGATATTAGAAGAAGGTTCAAATTTTTCTCAAGGTGAGCGTCAGCTTATTTCAATTGCTAGAGCTATTTTAGCTAATCCTGATATTTTGATTTTGGATGAAGCAACAAGTAATGTTGATACTAAAACAGAAAAGTACATTCAAGCTGGTATGCATGAATTAATGAAGGGTAGAACCACATTTGTAATTGCGCATCGTTTATCAACAATTGAAGATGCTAATATGATTTTAGTAATTAAAGATGGTAAGATCGTGGAAAGAGGTACACACAAAGAATTGCTTGAAAATGGTCAGCTTTACTCTAAACTTTACAATAGCCAATTTGATTAGTAAAAAAAATATTTAAATTTTAAAATTTATGATATAATTAAGAAAATAGAGGAGGGATGATATGAAAGATGAAGATATTGAAATATTAGAAGATTTTGATGCTCCTCAAGGTTCACAACCAGAAAGTGTTCCTGATCAAAATATGCAAACGCCACCAGTTGTTGAGAATGATTCAGCTATGGATTTTGAAAAAATGGTTAATGAAGGAAATAAACTTGAAGAACAGCCAATTTCTAATGCTGATCAATTTCAAGATAACAATTATCAAAATTATAATAATCAATATGGTGATAACTATCAAGACTATAATAATCAATATAGTAATGATGTTAATAACAATTTAAGTACAAATGATTATAATCAATATAATAATCAAAATAATTATAATGATTACAATTATAATGATGCCAATAATGATCTAATTGCTTCTAATGAACAGAATAATCAAGATCTTACTATAACAGCTGTTTATCCTAATGGTTTTGTTGTTCCTGATCAAGAAGAAGTAGTAGCAACTAAAAAGCCAAAGAAAAAAATGGATAAAATTGATATTATTTTAATAATAATAGTTATTATTTTAGTAATAACATTAGCAGCAATGTTAATATTTTTGAATTTTTAAGGACGTTTGTCCTTTTTTTTGTTATAATTATTAATGGTGGTAACATGTATAAATTTGTTATAAATGATTTTGAAGGACCAATGGATTTGTTACTTCATTTGGTTCATCAAAACAATATTGAAATATATGATATTAATTTAGTTAGTTTAGTAAACCAATATTTAGATTTTATAAATGAAATGGAAAAATTAGAACTAAATATTGCAAGTGAATATATTGTTATGGCTGCTGAATTGATCGAGTTAAAATCGCGTGCTTTATTACCTAAACCTGCTACTGAAGAGGTTTTAGAAGATGATCCTCGTGAAGAGTTAATTGATCGCTTGTTAGAGTATAAAAAATATAAGGAAATAACACCTGATTTTAAGGAACTTGAAAAAACTCGTAAAGAATATTATTCTAAAGAACCAAGTAGTTTAAAAGATTACATTAAAAAGAATGAAGAGACAGCTGATATTTCTCTTTTACTTGCTGCTTTTAATGATTTTATGAATAGAAAAGCAAGTGAACATATTGTTACAAAAACAACAACTAAAGAGTATTCGATTGAAGAACGAAGAAGAGAAATAAAAGATATTTTATTTAAGAAAAAAAAGGTTGAATTTATAGAACTATTTACTATAAAAAGCCGTGATTATATTATTGTAACGTTTTTGTCATTATTAGAGATGGCTAAATCTAATGAAATATCTTTGATACAAAATTCAAATTTTGATAAATTATATATTATTGGAGGTACAAATGAAAGCAGCAATTGAGGGACTATTATTCGTATCGGGTGATGAAGGAATTACTATTAGTCAAATTTGTAGTATTTTAAATATTTCATTAGAAGAAGCAAATAATTATATTCAAGAATTAATTAATGATTATAACTCTTTAGAAAGAGGAATGCAGATTAAAGTATTTGGTGAAGTAGTTAAAATGATGACAAAAGAAATACATCATGAAATTTATGAAAAACTTGCTAATTTAGATGATGAGACTTTTTTAAGTCAAGGTGCTTTAGAAACATTAGCAATAATTGCTTATAATGGTCCGGTTACAAGAGTGCAGATAGATCAAATAAGAGGTGTTAATTCGAGTTATTTGATAAGGAAATTATTGGATCGTGAATTTATTGTTGATGTTGGTAAAAGTGAAACACCGGGTCGTCCAACACTTTATCAAGTTAGTTCTCATTTTTTGGATTATTTTGGTTTAAAAAGTTTAGACGATTTACCAAAATTAGCAGAAACTGAAGAACCTGAAGAAATAGATTTGTTTAATTCTAAATATGTAGAGGAAAATTAAATTTTCTCTTTTTCTTTTGCATTTTATGTGCTATAATTAAGGAGTAATGCCGGCCTGGCGGAATGGTAGACGCACTGGACTCAAAATCCAGCGATAGCAATATCATGAGGGTTCAAGTCCCTTGGCCGGTACCAAATATGAAACAAACTCGAGAGAAATCTCGAGTTTTTATGTTATAATTATTTTGTGAGGTTTTTGTATGATAGATAAAATTGGTTCAATTTATCCTTTTTTTAAAAATATTTATGATATTTTAAGTGTTTTGATAACAATTATGCTTGCGTATCATAGTGTTTATTTTATAATTGGTATTTTTAAAACAAAAAAATTTAAAAAAGCAAAAGTTAAACATAAATATGCTATTTTAATAGCAGCTCGTAATGAAGAAAAAGTTATAGGTAATTTATTAGATAGTATTGCTAAACAAGATTATCCTAGAGATTTATTAACAACTTTTGTGGTTGCTGATAATTGTACAGATACTACTGCAGCAATAGCTAGAAAAAAAGGAGCTATTTGCTATGAAAGATTTAATGATCAAGATAAAACTAAAGGTTTTGCTTTAGAATTTTTATTTAATAATATTGAATGTGATTATGGAATTAATAGTTTTGAAGGTTATTTTATTTTTGATGCTGATAATCTTTTGAATACCAATTTTGTTAGTAAAATGAATGATGCTTTTGATTCAGGTGAAAAAATTATAACATCTTATCGTAATACTAAAAATTTTGATGAAAACTGGATTGCTTCAACTTATGCTTTGCATTGGATTCGTTCTAGTAGAACAAGTCATCGAGCAAGAAGTTATCTTGGTTTAGCAACTAATATTCAAGGTACAGGTTTTTTATTTGCTAATGAAATTGTCAAAAATGGTTGGCATTATACTTCTTTAACTGAAGATCGCGCTCTTACAGCTGATGCGGTTGGTAATGGCTACATGATTTCTTATCAAGATGAAGCTATTTTTTATGATGAACAACCAATTAAATTGAAAGTGGCATTGCGTCAAAGATTACGTTGGTCAAAGGGACATTTACTTGCTTTCTTAGAGTCGGGACCTAAGTTATTTAAAAATATATTTAAAAATAATAAAAATCTTGTTAAAAAAGAAAAAAATAAATGGTCAAAACTAAAAAAATCATTTCGTTATCGTTTTGCTTCATATGATACTTTGATGCAATTAACACCTTTTAGTGTTTTAAATTTGACTAAATTTTTATTAATTGCAGTTATTATTTATTCTTGTTATACTTATACTAATGGTATAAATAATATGAGTATTGATTTTGGTAATACTTTTTTATCAAAATTGAATTTGTTTAGTTTTAAAATTAATATAGAACCTGGTGTTAAAGCTTTATTTATGGGGGTTTTAATTGCTTTTTGGTATCATTTAATTTATTTGATTGGGGCTTATTTTACAGCAATGTTAATGCCTATTTACTTATTTATAATTGATCGTAAGCGAATTAAAAAAATGAGTTTTTCAAAAAAAGTTTTATTTGTTTTTACTTGGCCAATATTTGATATAATTGGGCGTTATACAACATATATTGCTTTGTTTAAAAAGGTAACTTGGAAACCTATTCCACATGAGAGTCAAGTTACAATTGATGATATAAAGGAGAACAAATGATATTAGATATTTTTTATAATGAAGTTGTTCCTGAAGCAAGTAGGGGAAATATTGAATGTTATTTTCGTTACAATGTTTTATTCGAAACTAATATACTTGGGAATCAAAATGTAGCTGATGGTTTAGAAGATACTAGTATACCGGTTTTGAATATTAAAGATAAAGCAAAATTTGATTCTTTATTAGAAAAATATGTGGAGAAGTGTTTAACTTTTTATGATTATTCTGAAGAACCTGATTTAAAAGATAAAATAAAAAAAACATTAGCTTTATTATGGTCTAATGCAACATATGAAGATTTTAATGATCCTATTAATTTTTTAAGAAAAAGAATAGCTTTTTTTGACTTTAGTTTGGAACCTAAGGAAGTATATATATCTAGTTTAGAATCTAATTTATCCTTATCTTTAAATAAAAGTAATTTGGAAAATGAAACACCTTATTATTTATCTACAGAATTATCTAATGGTACTGATAAGTATTTTTTACCTAATATATATTTTGGTATTGATTCTAATAAAGCTTATATTTATGCAATTCAAAATAAAGGTAAAAATGATAATAATTTTTATCAAAGACGTCTAAAACGAACTTTATATTCTTTAGATTATCCTTTAGATGTTAAAAATGAAACTTTTTTAAATTATGATGTTGGTAATTTAAAAGATGTTACTCCCAGTTTTTTACTAGCTTTAAATATTCTTATGGGCGTTTTAAAGCAAGAAAATATTCAAGATATTGTAGCAATTTCCTTTTTACCTTCACGTTGGAATTCTAAGGTTATTTCTCATGATATTCGTCGTAGTTATAAAAAACTTGATGATAATGAATTTGCAGAGTTACGTAATGAACATTTACGTATTCAAAGTAATTTGACTGAAAAATTTATTAGAACTTTTTTAAGATTATGTTTTCATAATTCGGGTTTAAATGTTAGTAGTTATCCTGATTTAGATTTTAATTTGGAATTAAAGCTTAATGATGGTGAATGTAATAATCCTATATTAGCTGAAACATTTGGTTCTTTGGATAAGAAAAAAGGAAAAATTTAATTTTCCTTTTTTTGTAACATTTGTTTAAAATAATCATATTTTAAAACCCAATCATTTTTCTTTATCAAATAATCAACATATTCATTTTTTTCATTAACACTATCATCTTTAGAATCACCATCAGAATATGTTTTTCCATCATACCAAGAGTAATCATTAAAGAAGACAATACCATCATAATCTTTATTTAAAGCATCTTTTCCTGGATAATAATTTTCATGATATTCTAAACCAAATAAATTTAATGCTGTTGGTAAAATATTTATTTGGGAAGTAACTTTAGTGATAGTTTTTTTCTTGATATCTTTACTCCAAATAAAGAATGGAGTATGGTTAATTAAATTATTTTCAGTATTTTTATATTGAGCAAGAATGCTTTTATCACTGACTGTGTATAAATAATGATCAGCATAAGCAACAATAACAGTGTTATCAATTAAATCATTATCTTCTAAAGCTTTTATTAATAAACCAACCATATAATCGGTTTCTCCAGCTTGAATTCTAATGCATTCTTCTTCAGTATAAGTTTTTTCTTCAACAACTTCTTCGGTAGTTGTTTTTTGTTCATCATTTTCTTCTAATAAAATTTGTTCTTCTTTTTGTTTATTTAAAATTAATTTACATACGCCTTTATTTTGACTAAAAGGAATATGGTTGGAATAAGTTATAAGATAATGAACAAATGGTTGTTCACTTTTAAACATTAAATTATAAAATGTTTCATTTAAAATTAGTTCACGATCTAATTGGTATTCTTCGTTTTTATAAGTTCCTTGATCTTTTAAACCATAGTAATGATCAAAGCCCCAGCTTTTATAATTTATTGTTCGTGAATAATATTCGCCTGAATTCATGTGAAAAGCATTTACGGTATATCCTTCATTTTTAAATAATCTTGCCATGGAATAGGTAAATGTGTTTCTATTAAATGTATAGGCATTACGAGTATAAGTTATTGGTGTGATATAACCAGTATTAACAGCAAATTCTGAATTGAATGTTGAACCACCACCATTATAATATGAATAATGGTTAGTAAAATTTATTGATTGTTTCATTAAACCATATAGGTTTGGCATTGTTTTTTCATCGACAAGCCAGTTATCAATACCTTCTAGTTGTAAAAAGATAACGTTTTTACCTTTAAACATTCCGGTATATTCATTTTTATATTCTTGTTCTTCTGTATTAAAAATATTATTTAAAAATTCTTCTTCAGTTTCACTTTCAGTTTTTTCTTTAGTAAAAAATGTTAAATAAAAATTTCTAATTGAGTATTCATACATACCAGTTATACTAAAGCTTTTATTGGCATCATTGAAACTCATATAAATATTTCTTTTATTGTACCAAGTGTTCCAAGAAAGATCTTTATTTGGTTCACCTAATAATGTTGGACAAAAACTATGTAATCCAATAAAAATTACGATAGTTGCAATTAGCATTTTTGGTTTGTTTTTTTCGGTTTTTGGATAAAACTTTAAAGCTAATAAGAATAATCCTATTATAATTATGGCGATTAGATAAATCCATATATTAGCATTTTTAATAGCGTCTAGAAAATATGAACTTCCTTCACCTGCTAATTCCATTAAATGAAAATCAAATATTTCTTCTGCCATAGAAAAATAAATGTTATGAACTAAGTAAAGAATAAATGATAATGAAGCAAATATTGAATAGATAATTTTAGATATTTTTTTCTTAAAACATAATGCAAATACAACAAAAAATAGTACCCAGGTAAATGTAAAAGCCCAAGGTGGAAAATAAGATATTTCTGTGAATCCTAATTTTTTAGTAAAGATTTTTGTTGCTAAATCTAAACAAAGAAATGGTGTTAAACTTAAAAGAAATTTGTAAATATTTATATTTTTAAAAAAAGATAAAATCTTTTCGAGAGTGTCCTTTATAAATTTTTTAAACTGCATAAAATCACCTAAAAAATTATAGCATAAATGCTAAAATCTGTAAAATTTTATGAATTTAAATTTTTTTATTGTTTAAAATATTATTGGAGGAGAATATATGTATTTAACAGATATAGTTGTGAATTTTCAAAATTATTTTTTAGATTATTTTGATTGGAATAAGTTTGATAAGATAGATACATTAAAAAAGACTTTTATTTTTAAAGTTGATAATTTAGAAAATATTATTTATTTTAATGCTCAATTTGATTCTAAATTTTTGGATTTGATAAAGAATAAAACATTTAATTCTAAAAATAATAGTTATTCTTATGTTTGTGCTTTAACTGATGGTATTAAAGTTGTAATTGTTAATTTGGATAATAAGGGTTTTATAAAAGAGATTAGTGATATTAATATTGTTGATGATGTATCAATAACAAATATTCTTCTTTATAAAAAACAAGAAAAAGTTGATTATAAAACATTAGAAAATACTAGAAAATTTGCATTTTTAACGCGAAAAGAAAAAGAAATTAAAAAGTGTATCAATGATAATTTTTTAAATGTTGATGAAGATTTGATTAAATATCTTTATCTTTGTTTATTTAATGAACGAGAAAATAGTGTTTCTAAAGCTAATAAACGTTTAAAAAAATTTTTATTAGATTCATGGGAAGATAATTATTTAAAGCTTTATGATCTTTTAAAATGTAATTTAATTGTATAAAAATAAATTATTTGTTAATAATAATAGTGGTGATCAAATGAAAAAGATATTAATGTTATTAGTATTAATTTTTTTAGTTGGTTGTAATAATTCTAATACTCCGGTAGGTGAAGTAGAGAAGTTTTTATCTAAATATCAGAATTTAGATAATGAAATAATTGTTGGATTAAATAATGAGTTAGAAGATGATACTTCTTTAACAGAAGCTCAAAGAACTTTATATTTAGATCTATGGAAAAAACATTATAAAAATTTGAAATATTCAATAAAAGATTCTAAAATTGAAGATGATCGAGCAATTGTTACGGCTTCAATTGAAGTTACTGATTATACAAAATCGGTCAATGAAAGTGATATTTATCGTGAAAATCATATGGAAGAATTTCAAGATGAAGCAGGTAATTATGATATTGTTAAATTTAATGATTTTAAAATTAGTCAGTTAATGAATGTGACAGATACTGTAAAGTTTGAAATTGATTTTCAAGTTATAAAAACAGATGGTAAATGGATTTTATCAGAATTAACTAATGATGATTATTTAAAACTTAGTGGAATGTATAATTATTAGAACTTCGGTTCTTTTTTCTTACTTTAAAATGTGTTATAATATTATCTATAATAGAAAAGAGGTTTGTTATGACAGAACTAGAAAGATTAGATGCTTATTTTAGAGCTGCTAATTATTTATCAGCGTGTCAACTTTATTTACTTGATAATCCTTTACTTAAACGTCCACTTGAAAAAACAGATATTAAGAAAAAAATTGTTGGACACTGGGGAACTGTTCCTGGTCAAAATTTTATATATACACATTTAAATCGTTTAATTAATAAATATGATTTAAATATGATTTATATTTCGGGCCCTGGTCATGGTGGAAATTTTATGATAGCTAATACTTATCTTGAAGGTAGCTACACTTCAAAATATCCTGATGTTACTATGGATGAGGCTGGTTTGAAGAAACTTTTTAAACGTTTTTCTTTTCCAGGTGGTGTTCCTAGTCATGTGGCTCCTGAGACACCGGGCTCTATTCACGAGGGTGGCGAATTAGGTTATTCTTTAGCTCATGCCTTTGGAGCAGTTTTAGATAATCCTTCTTTAATTGTTGCTTGTGTAGTTGGTGATGGTGAAGCAGAAACGGGACCTTTAGCAACTTCTTGGCATGGTAATAAGTTTATTAACCGTAAAAGTGATGGTGTTGTTTTACCAATATTACATTTAAATGGTTATAAGATTAGTAATCCAACTATTTTTTCACGTATGTCAAATGATGAACTTGCTAGTTTCTTTTATGGATGTGGTTATAAACCTTATTTAATTGAAGGTGATGACGAAATGGTTATGCATCAAAAAATGATGGTAACCATGGATACTATTATTGAAGAAATTTTAGCTATTAAAAATAGTGATAGTGAAGAAATGCCTAGATGGCCAATGTTAATTTTTAGAACACCTAAAGGTTGGACGGGACCAAAATTTGTTGATGGTAAAAAAGTAGAAGGTTCTTTTAGAGCTCATCAAGTTCCTATTTCGATGGAACGAGCAGATCATTTGAATTTGCTTGAAGAATGGCTTAGAAGCTATCATCCTGAAGAATTATTTGATGAAAATGGTACTTTGAAAGCTGAGATAAGAGAGCTTTGTCCAACTGGAAATCGTAGAATGGGTTCGAATCCTATAGCTAATGGGGGTTTACTTTTGAAAGATCTTAAAATGCCTAATTTTATGGATTATGGTATTAAAGTGGATCATGGAATGACTAAAGCTCAGGATATGTTGGTTTTAAGTAGTTTTGTTCGTGATATTTTTAAAGAAAATCCTGATAATTTTAGAATTTTTGGCCCTGATGAAACGATGTCAAATCGTCTTTATGATGTTTTTGATGCTACTAAACGTACTTGGGAAATGGAAGTTAAAGAAAATGATGAGAATTTAGCTCCTAATGGTAGAGTAATGGATTCAATGTTATCTGAACATATGTGCGAAGGAATGCTTGAAGGTTATTTATTAACTGGTCGTCATGGTTTTTTTGCTAGTTATGAAGCTTTTATTCGTATAATTGATTCGATGGCTGCTCAACATGCTAAGTGGTTAAAGGTTTGTAATGAAATTCCTTGGCGTGCTTCAATTAGTTCTTTAAATTTAATTTTAACTTCTAATGTATGGCAACAAGATCATAATGGATTTACACATCAAGATCCTGGTTTTCTTGATCATATAGCTAATAAAAAAGTTGATGTTGTCCGTATGTATTTACCTCCGGATGCTAATTGTTTACTTTCTTGTGTTGATCATGTACTTAAAAGTAAAAATTATGTTAATGTAATTGTCGCTTCTAAACATCCTAGTTATCAATGGTTAACAATTGAAGAAGCACGTGAACATTGTACTAAAGGAATTGGAACTTGGTCTTTTATAGCTGACGATCAAAATCCAGAATTAATAATGGCTTGTGCTGGTGATACACCAACTTTAGAAACAATAGCTGCAGTTAAAATTTTAAAAAGTTATTTGCCTAAACTTAGAATTAGATTTATAAATGTTGTTGATTTGATGAAAATTGATTCAACTACTAAACATCCTCATGCGATGAGTGATGGTGCTTATGATAGCTTATTTACTTTTGATAAACCAATTATATTTGCTTTTCATGGCTATCCAACATTGATTCATGAACTTACTTATTATCGTCATAATCGTAATATTCATGTTCATGGTTATCAAGAAGAAGGAACGATTACAACACCATTTGATATGCGTGTAAAGAATAAAATTGATCGTTTTCATTTAGTAATTGATGCTGTTGACAATTTGAATTTAGGTGATATTGGTGTTAGTATTAAAAATGATATGGAAGCTAAGTTAAAAAAGCATCAAGAATATATTGTTTACAATGGTATTGATATGGATGAAATAAGAAACTGGAGTTTTAAAGACTAGAAATAGTCTTTTTTCTTTGGCTTTTCATAAAATTATTTAGGTGATATCTTGAAAAAATTATTAATTTTGTTTTTACTAATTCCTTTTTTAGTTAGAGCTTATTCAACTAGTGCTACTAGTGCTATTTTAATGGATTTAGATAGTGGACGAATTATTTATGCTAATAATAAAGATTTAGTAAGAAGTGTTGCTTCTATATCCAAAATAATGACAGCAGTCGTTGCGATCGAAAGTGATAAACTTGATGAAATAGTAACTGTTGGATCTGAAATAAAGAGTGCTTATGGCTCAGGAATTTATATTAAGGAAGGTGAAGAATTAACTTTAAGAGATCTTTTATATGGTTTGATGCTTAGAAGTGGAAATGATGCTGCTTTAAGTATTGCTACTTATGTTGGTGGTGATGTTCAGACATTTGTTTCCATGATGAATGATAAAGCTAAAAGTATTGGTATGAAAAATTCTACTTTTAATAATCCTAGTGGTCTTGATCAAGAAAAGGGTAATTATTCAAGTGCTTATGATATGGCTTTACTTATGAAATATGCTTATCAATTAAAAGAATTTAGAGAAATAGTTTCGACTAAAAAATATGAGTTAAAAACTAATATGAATTATTATTTATGGAACAATAAAAACAAGCTTTTATATATGTATAAATATGCGAATGGTGGTAAAACAGGTTTTACTGAAAAAGCTAGGAGAACTTTAGTAACAACAGCTTCTAAAAATAATACTAATTTAGTTGCTGTTACTTTAAATGATGGTAATGATTTTTTAGATCATAAAGCTTTATTTGAAGAAGCATTTAGTGAGTATAATTCTTATCAAATTTTAGATAAAGATAAAGTTAATATTGTTGGAGAAACTTTTTATAAAAATGCTTATTTTTATTTAAAAAAAGATTTTACATATTTATTAAAAAAGAAGGAAATTGATGATATATTAATTAAATATAATTTAGATAAGATTGATAATGTTCAAAGTGACACTAAAGTTGGAGGAGTTAAGGTTTATTTTAAAGATAAAGTTATATATACTGGTGATGTTTTTATTAAAGTAAAAAAAGAAAAGAAATCTTTTTGGAAAGTATTTGATCGTTTATGGTAAACAAATTGTGGAGTTTGTTTATTATTTTAGGTATTATTTTTAGTATTTTAAATGGAAGAGCTGATAATCTTAGCAATGTTATTTTAAATAGTACAAAAGCTTCTTTCGAGATGATTGTTAAAATATTTCCTGTAATGGCTTTATGGTTAGGAATAATGAAAATTGCTGAAAAGTCAGAATTACTTACTAAAATTTCTTTAAAACTTTATCAAGTTTTAAAATTTCTTTTTCCGGAATTAAAAAAAGATGATGAAGCTTTTTCTTTAATTGCTTCTAATGTTGTTGCTAATTTTTTTGGACTAGGTAATGCTGCAACACCTTTAGGAATTAAAGCAATGGAATGTTTACAAGAAAGAAATACTAAAAAAGATACAGCTTCTAGAAGTATGATTACTTTTATAATATTAAATACTAGTGGTTTTACTATTATTCCGACAACGATTATTGCCCTTAGAATGTATCATAATAGTATTAATCCGAGTTCAATTGTTTTAGCTTGTTTTATTACTTCTTTTTTATCGGTTATTTGTGGTTTATTAGTTGATCGTTTATTTGCAAGGAGAAATCATGATTAATCTAATATCAAAATTAATTATTCCTTTTTTACTTGTTTTTGTTTTAATTTATGGTAATAAAAAATGTGATGTTTATGATACTTTTATTGAAGGATCAAAAGAAAGTTATAAAATGATTGTAAATTTATTTCCGACTTTACTTGCGATGATTTTGGGAATAAATTTATTACTTGAAAGTAATATTTTAGATATTTTAGCTAATTTTATTAGTAAAATTGTTCCAGTATATCAAGAAGTAATACCAATTGCTTTATTAAGACCAATTTCAGGTAGTTCTTCTTTAGCTTTACTTAATAATATTTATTTAACAAAAGGTGTTGATTCTTATATTTCTATTTTAGCATCAGTTATAATAGGATCAACAGAAACAACGTTTTATGTTATTTCACTTTATTTTTCGATTATTGGTATAAAAAAAATAAGATATGCTTTAAAAGTATCTTTAATAGCTGATCTTATTAGTTTTATAATTAGTATAATTGTTGTTAAAATTTTATTTGGGTAATCCTTTTTGATTAGTTATAGGATCAATAAATAAGTAATTATTTAATGGATGAAAAGTAAAAATTATATTTATTATGATTACAATAAATAAAATTATTAGGGCTAAATAGTTTAAAATTAGCTCATTTTTTTCTTTTACTAATAAATAACCAAGGTATTTAGAAAAAATAATTGATGCAATCATAACTGTTATTGTAAAAAATATATTTTCACCCATTTTAAAATAGAATGGTAAAAAAATAGTTAAAAATGCTCCAATACTAATAGCAATTTCGGTTAGTAAAGCCAAATAATTATTTTGTATGCATATTCTTTGTTTTTTCATTATCAACATTTCCACAATAAAAGCTATTAATGCTGGTGTTATAAATAATTTTAGATGTTCCCATATACTTTCATTAATAGGGAAAAAGATAGCTGTTAAAAAGTTAGGTTTAAATTGATACATAAAATGAAAGGGGAATGTTAATAATATAACTATAATGGCACTTGTTATTTTAATTTTTTTATACATGTTAATCACCTATAATATTATATTTGGCTGGTTATCGTTTATTCTTATTGATTATTCGAAAAAATTGTTAAAAAGTGAAAAAAAGCATTGACATTGTTTTTATTTTTTGCTATACTCAAGAAGTCAATTGGGGGATTAGCTCAGCTGGCTAGAGCATCTGCCTTGCACGCAGGGGGTCAAGGGTTCGAATCCCTTATCCTCCACCATTTTGATAATTACTCACTTCGGTGAGTTTTTTTGTTGCTTAATTTATATAGTTTATACATATAATTAGAATGATTGTGTATAATATTATGTAGTATTTTGCAAATACTTTGCACATATAATGCACTTGACTTTTGCTTAAAAATATAGTATTATGCGTATGAGGAGGGATATATTATGAATACTATATCTAATACAGTTAATATGACTATCAGAATAGATAAAGATTTAAAAAAGAATGTAGATATTTTGTTTAAAAATTTGGGAACGAATACTAATTCTGCTATTAATATGTTTTTAAGACAATGTGATAGGGAACAAGGACTTGTATTTACTCCTAGTATGACACCAGCTCCTAATAAAGAGTTACTAGAATCTTTGCAAGAAATAGAAGACTATAAAAATGGTAAAATTAAATTAGATAGTTATGATGATGTAAAATCTTTAAGAAAAGCTTTAACTGATGACTAATAAAAAATGTACTTTAGTTTTGTCTAGCAATTTTAAAAAGCAATATAAAAAAGTTGCAAAACAAGGTAAAAATTTAGATAAAATAGATGAGGTGATTGACAAATTGGCTCATTTTGAAATTTTAGAACCCAAATATAGAGATCATGGCTTAATTAATGATAAATATTATAAAAATTGTAGAGAATGTCATATAGAGCCAGATTGGTTACTTGTGTATTAATATGAAGATAGTAAACTTAATCTTTTGTTAATTGCTACAGGTAGTCATAGTGAACTATTTAAATAATATTTCTGTTATATTACTCACTTCGGTGAGTTTTTTTGTTACTTTTTTATTAAATGTTTACTTAATTTTTGATACATGATATAGTAAAAACTGGTGATAATATATATGAATAAGTATAAATTTTATGAAAGAGTTAAAAGGATCGAAAAGTTTGCGTTTGATAGGTATTTTACTCCTAATGTAGAGGGGTTAGAGAATTTACCTGTGAAACCTTATATTTTAGCTGGAAATCATATTTCTATGCTTGATGCTGCTTTATTAATTGCTGAAATTCCTGATCAAATAAATTTTATGGCTAAAGATGAATTATTTCAAAATAAGTTTTTAAATTGGTTATTTACTAATATGAAAGCTTTTCCTGTTAAAAGAGATAAAACCGATTTAGGAGCTATGCGTCATGCTTGTCAAGTATTGAAAGATGAAGAAGTACTAGGTATTTTTCCTGAAGGAACGCGAAATAAAGGAAATGAATTATTGGAATTTAAGAAAGGAACAGAGTTTATTGCTTTTAGAAGTAAAGCTTTAGTTGTTCCTTTTGGTATAAGTGGTGAATATGGTTTTAAATCGGGAATAACTTTAAAAATAGGTGAAGCTATTCCTTATCTTGATTTAAAAGATGATCCTGATATTCTTCGTGAAAAAGTTAAAACATTAGTAAAGGGAGAATAAAATGATCTATATTTTGTGTTTGAAAATATTTTTAGTACGTATTTTAGATGTTTCACTTGGAACTTTTAGAACTATTCTTACAGTTAAGGGAAAAACTCTTTATGCAAGTTTAGTTGGTTTTTTTGAAATTTTAGTTTGGTTTTTAATTGTAAAAGAAGCTTTAAATACTACGGAATCAGGTTTAATTATTGGAATTTCTTATTCTTTAGGGTTTGCTGTTGGAACTTATGTTGGTGGTATATTATCAAATAAATTTATTGTAATGCCAGTTAGTGTTCAGATAGTTACTTCTAAATTTGAAGATTTATTAGTTTCTTTAAAAGAAAAATTTGGTTATTCAGTTATTGATATAAAAGGTTTAGATGATAGTGTTACTAAAAAAATGATATTAGTTGAAACAACTAATAAACATACTTCAGAACTTACAAATATAGTTAATAATATAGATGCTAATGCTTTTATTATTGTTAATGAAACTAAGTTTATTCAAAATGGGTTTTTTAAATAAAATTTTTTTAATTAAGGTATTGTTTAAGCAATACTTTTTTTGTCGTCTAAATTTAATGATATATCTTTTTTTTACTAATATAATTTCTTAGGAGGCAATACTTATGAAAAAAGGTTTGACTAATGAAGAAGTTATCAAAAACCGCGAGTTATATGGTTCTAATAAATTAAATGAGTTTAAAAAAGAAAGTATAATTTCCTTATTTTTAGAATCTTTAGGGGATCCTATAATTAAAATTTTAATTATTGCTTTAGCAATTAAAATTGTTTTGTTTCTTGATAATTTTGATTGGTATGAAACAATAGGAATAGTGATTGCTATTTTTATCGCATCTTTAATTTCAACTATTTCTGAATATGGTAGTGAAAAAGCTTTTGAAAAAATTGTAAAAGAAGCTTCAAAATTAAAATGTCATGTTTTACGTGATAAAAAGATAGAAATATTGATTGATGAAGTAGTTAAAGATGATTTAGTTTATTTAGATGTTGGTGATAAAATCCCAGCTGATGGAATATTAATAGATGGTAGTGTTGCTATTGATGAATCAGCAATAAATGGTGAAGCCTTTGAAAAGTGGAAAGATAAGGGTAGTACTATTTATCGTGGAACTATTGTTGTTAGTGGAACAGGTTTAATGCGTGTTGAAGCGGTTGGTTTTAATACAATGTATGGTAAGCTTGCTAGTGAATTAAAAACTAAAAAGAGTGAAACTCCTTTAAAACTACGTTTAACTGTTCTTGCTAATCAATTAAGTAAAGTTGGTTATTTTTTAGCAATTTTAGTTGCTTTAGCATATCTTTTTTCGGTTTTTATTATAAAAAATAATTTTAATTTGCAATTATTTTTTAGTGATATAACTAATTTTCCTTATTTAATTGGTCATTTACTTTATTCTTTAACATTAGCTGTTACAGTTATAATTGTTGCTGTTCCTGAAGGATTGCCGATGATGATAACTTTGGTTCTTTCTTCTAATATGAAAAAGATGGTTAAAAATAATGTTTTAGTTAGAAAAATGAATGGAATTGAAACAGCTGGTAATATTAATCTTTTATTTACAGATAAAACAGGAACAATAACTACGGGTAAATTTAGTGTAAACAAGGTTATAACTGGTTCTTTAATGGAGTATAGTGATTATGCACAAATTAAAGAAAAAGATCACTTTAATAAACTTTTTATTAAATCTTTAGGTAACAATAATAAATGTGAATTTAATGGTGAAGTTATTGGGGGTAATTTGACGGATCAGGCTTTATTTAAATTTATAGATTGTCAAAAGTTAAAACTGGATGTAACTGCAACAAAAGAATTTGATAGTAAAAATAAATATTCTAGTATTTTTGCTAATCAAGAGTTGATAATTAAAGGAGCTCCGGAGATTATACTTGAAAAGTGTTCAAAATATTTTGATGAATTTGGTTATAGTAGACCTTTAATTAATAAAATAAAATTACTTTCAAAAATTGATGCTTTAACGGGTATAGGTAATAGAGTTATTGCTTGTGCCATCGGTGAAAATTCTAAAAGTATTAATGATGTTAACAATCTTACTTTTGTTTGTTTGATTAGTATTCATGATGATATAAAAGAAAATATGGCTGATGTGATTAAGAAACTTAATAAGGCTTCCATAAATACAGTTATGATTACTGGTGATAATAAAAATACAGCTTTAACAATTGGTCAAAAAATTGGTCTTGTTACTGATAAATATTCAGTTATTACAAGTGATGATTTAAATAAGATGTCTGATGAAGAATTGTATGATAAAATTGCTGATATTAAAATTGTAGCAAGAGCTTTACCTAGTGATAAAAGTCGTTTAGTTAAAATGGCTAAAAAACGAGGATTTGTTGTTGGTATGACTGGTGATGGCATAAATGATGCTCCGGCCTTAAAATTAGCTGATGTTGGTTTTGCTATGGGAAGTGGTGTAGAAATTGCTAAAGAGGCAGCTGATATTGTAATTTTAGATAATAATTTATCTTCTATAGCAACTTCTGTTTTGTATGGAAGAACAACATTTAAAAATATTCGTAAGTTTATTATGTTTCAATTAACTATTAATATTTGTGCGATCGCTTTATCAGTTATAGGTCCTTTTGTTGGCGTGCAAACTCCGGTTACAGTTATGCAAATGTTATGGATAAATATGATAATGGATACTTTAGCTGGTCTTGCTTTTTCTTTCGAACAACCACGTCCTGATTATATGGAAGAAAAACCTTTAGAAAAAGAGTGTAAAATTATAAGTAATTATATGAAAAATCAAATTACTTTGAGTTCTATTTATATTACATCAGTTTTATTTTTATTTTTGAAATTACCATTTATTAAAAATATTTTTGATAATAATGATACTTTAATGACTGGTTTTTTTGCTCTTTTTATTTTTATTTCTATTTTTAATGCTTTTAATATCAGAACTCATCGTTTAAATATTTTTGCCGATCTTTTTAAAAATAAGTGTTTTATCGGAATAATTATTTTTATAATTGTTGTTCAATTGATAATTATTTATTTTGGTGGTACTTTATTTAGAACCGTTGCTATAAATCCTAAACAGTTGTTATTTGTTATTTTTATTTCTTTATCAATTATTCCAGTTGATTTGATTAGAAAATTATTTTTGAAAGTTAGAAATAAAAATATTGGGGTTTAAAAGGTAAAAAAATTATGCTAAAATTATTAAAGGAAGTGATCAAGATGGAAAAGTATATACCAGATATTTATGCTAAAAGTATCTATGATATAAATTATGATAATTTAAAAGAAAGAGGCATTAAGTGTATTTTATTTGATCTTGATAATACTTTAGTTCCAACACATACTAAGGATCCTTCTAAAAAATTATTAGATTTTATGGAAAAATTAAAAGATGATGATTTTACTTTAATTATTTATTCTAATAGTGGTTCTAGAAGGGTTTCTAATGTGGCTTCTAAATTAGGGTTAGAATTTTATCATTTTGTAAAAAAACCTTATCGTGGGAAATTTGATATTATTATAAAAAAATATCCTTTTAGTCAAAGTGAAATGGCGATTGTTGGTGATCAATTATTAACGGATATGGCTTTTGGTAATCGCGTTGGAATTACTACTATTTTAGTTAATCAACTTAGTTTAAAAGATGGTTTTTTTACTAAATTTAATCGTATACGTGAAAGAAAAATATTAAAAAAATTATATAAAAATAATTTATTTGTTAAAGGAAAATATTATGAGTAAATGTCATGGTTGTGGAATAGAACTTCAAAATTTTGATAATAAGTTATTAGGTTATACTAAAAATTTAGATTCTGATCTTTGTGAAAGATGTTTTAGAATTAAGCATTATAATGATTATCAAAAAGTTATAAAAGATAATAATTGGGTTTTTAGTATTTTAAAATCAATTAAACCGAATTCTTTAGTTGTTTTAGTTATAGATATCATTAATATTCCTTTGGATTTTTCATTTTTAAAAAATTTGAAAAATGATATTTTACTAGTATTTTCTAAAGCTGATTTATTACCAAGTGAAATGTACGATCAAAAATTAGAAAAAATAGCTAATAGTTTAAATATAAATTATGTTGATAAAATGATCGTAAGTGCTAATAAAAATTATAATTTAGATGAGTTAATGTTTAAAATTAAAACTTTGAAAAAAAGTGATGATGTTTATTTTATTGGTTATAGCAATAGTGGAAAATCAACTTTACTTAATAAAATTATTTATAACTATACTTCTTTAGATTTAACAATTACAACGAGTTTATTACCATCAACAACATTAGATTTGATTAATATTCCTATATCTGATGATTTAAATATAATTGATACACCAGGGTTATTAGAAGAAGGTAATATTTTAGATTTTGCACATTTAAAAGAATTAAAAAAAATAATGCCTATTAATAAAATAAAACCACGCATTTATCAAGTAAAAGGTAATCAAGTTTTAGATATTGATGGTTTAATTAAAATTCAAACAGAAGATTTGAATGATGTTATTTTTTATATTTCTAATGCTTTAAAAATAGATCGAACGTATAATCAAAAGATTAAAGGGGATATTTTTAATATTGAAGCTAATTCGGATTTAGTTTTAACGGGACTTGGTTTTATTAAATTCAAAAAGAAATGTCAAATTGTTGTTTCTTCAAAATATAATATTAAAATTTATACAAGAAAGAGTTTAATGTAATTTAAATTCTTTTTTTGATAATTGAAAAAGATATATATAAATGCTATAATAAAAATGCTATGTTAATAGGGGATGTGAAAAAATGAAATTAGTTACAGTTGATGGTAATGAGGCTTGTAGTAATACAGCTTACATGTTCACAGAAGTTGCAGGAATTTATCCTATAACTCCTGCAAGTCCAATGGCCGAACATGTTGATGAGTGGAGTAATAAAGGTGTTTTAAATATATTTAATGATGAAGTTAAGGTTGTAGAGATGCAAAGTGAAGCTGGAGCAGCGGGAATGGTGCATGGCTCTTTACAAGCAGGTCTTTTAACTACAACTTTTACTGCTAGTCAAGGTTTGCTTTTGATGATACCTAACATGTATAAAATTGCTGGTGAAATGTTACCTTGTGTTATTCATGTTGCAGCTAGATCTTTAGCTACTCATGCTTTGAGCATTTTTGGTGATCATCAAGATATTTATGCAACTAGACAAACGGGATTTGCTATTTTAGCATCTTCTTCAGTTCAAGATGCTGCATATTTAGCAGCTGTTGCTCATTTATCAGCAATTAAAGGACGTGTTCCTTTTATTCATTTTTATGATGGCTTTAGAACTAGTCATGAACTTCATAAAGTGAATATTTTAGAACTTGATGATGTTAAAGATCTTGTTGATTATGGTGCAATTAAAGAATTTCGTGATCGAGCTTTGCAAATTGGTAAACCTATAACTAGAGGTACAGCAGAAAATGACGATGTTTATTTTCAAGCTACGGAAGTTAGAAATAAATATTATGATGATGTTGTTGATGTAGTTTGTGAATATATGGATAAAATCAATGCTAAAACTCATAGTGATTTTAAACCTTTTAATTATTATGGATCACCTAATGCTAAAAATGTGATCGTTGCTATGGGTTCAGTTAATGAAACGATTAAAGAGACAATTGATGATTTGACTAAGAAAGGCTATGAGATAGGTTTAGTTGAAGTACATTTATATCGTCCTTTTAGTTCTAAACATTTATTGGATGTTTTACCAGATAGTGTTACTCGTGTTGCTGTTTTGGATCGTACGAAAGAATTTGGTAGTGTTGGAGAACCTTTATATTTAGATGTTGTAGCTAGTTTAAAAAATCGAGATATTGAGGTTTTTGGTGGTAGATATGGTTTGTCTAGTAAGAATACAACGCCTGCTCAGATTAAAGCTGTATATGACTTTTTAGATAATATTCCACATCATAATTTTACAATTGGTATTAATGATGATGTTACTAACTTGAGTCTTAAAGTTGATGAAAGTTATAAAATAAGTAATTCTCATGAAATCTTATTATATGGTTATGGTAGTGACGGAATGGTAAGTGCTGCTAAAGTTTTAATTGGTTTAATTGGAAATGAAACAGACAATATTGTTCAAGGTTATTTTCAATATGATTCTAAAAAATCTGGTGGCGTTACAATTGGACATTTGCGTTTTAATAAAGAAAAAATTCGTTCAACTTATTATGTTGAAAATCCTGAACTTGTAATGGTTACTAAAGATAACTATTTAAAAGAATTTGATACGATATCAAAATTAAAAGAAAATGGTATTTTTATTTTAAATACAGTTAGAAGTGATCAGGAAATAAAAGAGTATTTAGATGATACTTTTGTAAAAGCCATTGTTGATCGCCATATTAAATTTTATATTATCAATGCTTATGAATTGGCTCGTAAAGTTGGTCTTAAGAATAAAATTAGTATGATAATGGCTGCAACAATTTTTGAACTTACCAATATTGTTCCTCGTGAAGAAGGCATTGAAAGTTTAAAAAATAGTGTTAAAAAGAAATTCTTTAAAAAAGGTGATGCAGTCGTTCAAGCTAATATTGATGCTATAGATCTTGTAAAAGAATATTTGCAAGAGGTTGATTTAAAAGCTAAAGATTTATTAATTCCTGAAGAAAAAGATTATAGTAATATTATTCAAGCTATTAATCATCGTAAAGGGGAAGAACTTCCGGTTTCAGCATTTAAAGATTTTCCGGATGGTACATTTATGGTAGATCCTAAAGATATCGAAAAGAAAGGTATTAGTGAGATTGTTCCTAAGTGGGCATCAAAAAGTTGTATTCAATGTAATCAATGTGCTTTTGTCTGCCCTCATAGTGTAATTCGTCCTTACTTGTTAAATGAAGATGAATATAGTAAAGCTCCTGCTTATATTAAAGATAGATGTTTGAAAGCTATGGGTAAGGGAGATTTATACTTTATTCTTGGAATTTCTATTATGAATTGTACTGGTTGTGGTTTATGTATGAAAGTTTGTCCTTCTAAGCAAGCTTCTAAAGCTTTAGTACCAGCAACATTAATGGAAGAGTATAAAGATAATGAACAAAAAGTTTTTGATTATTTAGAAAATAATGTTAGTGAAAAAGAAGAATATCCAATTAATAGTGTTAAAGGTTGTCAATTTAAGAAACCAAAATTCTCTTTCTGTGGCGCTTGTGCTGGATGTGGAGAAACATCTTATATTAAAGTTTTGACTCAATTATTTGGTGATCATATGATGATTGCTAACGCTACAGGATGTTCATCTATTTATGGTGGTGGATTACCTGTTTTACCATATAGTATTCCTTGGAGCAATTCATTATTTGAGGATAATGCTGAATATGGATACGGTATGTTAATTGGTAATAAGACGATTAGAAATAGAATTGCTAGAATTATGCAAAATAATTTAGAAACTAAAAATAAAGACGAGTTTATTAAATGGTTAGATAACTTTAATGATTTTAAAATAACTAGTGAAGTAGCTAAAAATATTGATTATTCTGTTTGTAAAGAACTTGTTCCTTTTAAAGAATACATTCCTTATCGTTCAATTTGGACTATTGGTGGTGATGGTTGGGCTTATGATATTGGCTATGGTGGAATTGATCATGTTTTAGCTAGTAATGATGATGTTAATATTCTTGTATTAGATAGTCAAGTTTATTCTAATACTGGTGGTCAATCATCTAAATCAAGTCCTGCTGGTTCGATTGCTTCATTTGCATCAAGTGGAAAAAAGAATAATAAAAAAGATTTAGCGAGAATGGCTCTTGCTTATCCACATGTTTATGTAGCGACTGTTTCTTTAGGAGCTAATATGATTCAATTATTAAAGGCTTTTAGAGAAGCTGAAGCTTATAAAGGACCTTCTATTATTATTGCATATGCACCATGTATTTCACATGGAATTGAAGGTGGAATGGAAAACACAGTTGAGATGCAAAAATTAGCTGTTAATTCTGGTTATTTTCCATTATTTAGATTTAATCCTACTGAAAATAAGTTCTATTTAGATAGTAAAGCTAATTTTGATTTATATGAAGAATTTTTATTAAAACAAAATCGTTATTCGATGTTAAAAATAATAAATCCAGTAGAGATGAATGATTTGTTATTGAAGAATAAAGAATATGCTATGAATTCTTATAATTATTATGAATCTTTAGTTAAAAAAAATGGTGAATAGAAAAAAGCTTCAAATGAAGCTTTTTTTGATTACAAAAAAAGAAGCTGCCCCCTGAGACAGCTTCCACAAAAGAATAAAAAGGGGTTTGCTAGATAAACTAGCTCCAATTCGCCTAACTCGAACTGGCGATTTATATATTAGTCTAAAAGATTGGTTTTGTCAATAATTTTTGAAATTAAATTTTATTTTCCTCACTTCTCAAGGTAAATGCACGTTCTTTTTATAACGTGTTTTTAGTTTGAGAATTCATACGTGCTTTTAATTTGAGACAATTTCTATATTGATATATGAATTAACTAATTAATTTAATGGGCTTTTAATTTGAGAATTGTGTTAAATTATATTCTTAGAAAGGAGGTACAAATCTATGAGGCATGTTATAAAAAATGCACACTTTACAATTGAAACAAGAATTTTTATTGAAGAAGAATTGAGCAATAATGTTTCTATTACTGATATATCAAAAAAATTGTTTCGTGATAGAAGTAATATTGGACGAGAAATTAGCAAACATAAAACAGTTAAATTTCCTCCATCTTTTAACAGAAACAATCCTTGTAAATACTATAGCGCATGTTCTAAAAGATATCTTAGTTGTTTTACAACATGTACAAATTTTGTTGAATTTAATGCTTGTGAAACATTAAACTCATCCCCACATGTATGCAATGGATGTTCTAAAAAGCAATGCACACATGTCAGATATTATTATATTGCAAAAGAGGCAAATACTCAATATCTTAATAGTTTAGTTAAATCAAGATCTAAAATGCATTATACAGACTTAGAGTTAAATGTTTTAAACAACGATTTTTATAACTTAGTTATACAAACCAAATCTATTTATCATTCTATAAGAGTAGTAAATCTTATGGGATTTAACTTCAATGCCAAGACTATTTATAGACAAATAAAGGCAGGAATGTTAAGGCTTAAATCATCTGATTTACCTAGAGAAAATATAACTAAAAAGACTGTAGAAATAGATAAATCATATAAAAGAGAAATTTCAGGCCATACATATGAAGATTATCAAGCATATAAACTTAGTAATCCTAAAACAATAGAATGGCAAATGGATTGTGTACAAGGCATACAAGGCAAAGAAGAGCCTGTTCTTCTTACATTGCAAATAGTAGAAATTAAGTTTCTATTCATCTTTCTCATTAATAAGCAATCTGCAGATGAAGTTTTAAAAAAACTAAAGGAATTTAAAAATCACTTTAGCACTAGAAGATTCAATAAACTATTAGAAATACTATTAACAGATAATGGTCATGAATTTATAAAGTTAAAGGAATTAATGAAGCTTTTACCTAGGACACATATTTTTTACTGTCATCCATATTCTTCATATGAAAAAGGAAGCATCGAAAACAATCACGAATTAATAAGACGTGTTATACCACAAGGTGTTTCTTTAAAATGTTATAGCCAAGAAGATATAAACTTACTATGTTCAAATATTAATAGTCTATATAGAGAAGAATTAGATGGTAAATGCCCATTTGATTTAATAAATAAATTTGTTTCTAAAGAAATATTAGATAAATTAGGATTAAAATACATAGCAGCAAAAGAAGTATCTTTGATACCTGAATTGTTGGACGAAAAAAACATAACAAATATAAAAAAATATTTATCTAAAGCAGAAATAAAAAAATCACATATTACATTTATGAAATAAATATAAAAACGTGTATTTACTTTGAGAACTCACCTTAAATTTTATTTTTTTACGAATGAATATTTTTAGAAAATTCCAGTTAATTTTGCAAGTAACAATAAAATAGTTGAGAGTGAATTGTGAATGGCATGGAAAGTTATTGGTACTAGTACATTATCTTCTTTTACTAACATATATGCAAAAAACATTCCTGGTATACTATAAGGTATTATATATAGAAAATCAGCAATTGAATTTAATGATGCTATAGTGTGCATACTTCCAAAAACTAATCCAGATATGATTATAAATAATATGTTATTTTTTACTAAATATCTAATTGATTGTCTAAAAACGATTTCTTCGGTTAAAGGGGCTATAATAATTGACTGGATTATCATATATAATGGGTAATTATCAAATATTTGTCTAATTGTTGCATCATTAGCGGATGTTTCACTATTAAATATTAAATAAATGATTAAATTAGAAGCAGCCATTATTAGTAATGCTGAAAGCCAATATTTAACATTTCTTTTGAAATAGGCTTTAAAATTCTTTTTGTATTCCTTTAGATTATTTAAATATTTTTCTTTTGATATTAGTAATAAAATTGCTAGTATTATAAATGAATATATTATTGATACTAAAGCGACCATCGGTTTACTTAATTTATTAATTTGAATTCCAAAAAGCCTAAAAATTTGGGATGATGCAAGATTTAGATAGAAATAAGTAAATATTCCTAAAATTCCACGAATTAAGTTGGGATTAATGTTTAATTTTTTAGCTAATTTATTCATAAAATTTCCTTTCAATACTATTATATTTATAATTATATCATTAATACTTTGAAAAAAAATAAAAAATAGTAAAAAAAACTAGTAAAATCTTTTTTATGTGTTATAATATTGTTGAATTACAACTTTTGAAGAGTGGGGAAACCCACTCTTTAAAATTAATGAAGGAGTTTTATGGAAATAGTTGAAAAAGTCAAAAAATTATTAAAAGATGTCATTGAAGAAAATAATTATATTTTAGATGATGTTGAATATATTATAGAAGGCAAAGTTGCTTTCTTAAGAATATATATTGATAAAGATGGATTTATTTCAATTGATGACTGTGTTAAGGTTAGCAATTTGATTAATCCAATTCTTGATGAAGCTGATCTAATTGAAGGAAACTACATGCTTGACGTGTGTTCAAAAGAAAAAGGAGTGAAATAAATGGATAGTAAAGCTTTTAAAAATGCTGTAGCATTATTAGTAGCTGAAAAAAATATCAGTGAAGATGTTATATATGAAGCAATGGAACTTGCTTTAACATCAGCATATAAGAAAAATTATAATTCTTTATCAAATGTGCGTGTTGATATTAATCGTGATACTGGCGATATAAAAGTTTATTCTTTTAAAACAGTATTACCAATAGATGCTACTGATGAAGAAGGAAATGAAATATTTGATGAACGTGTTGATTTGACATTAGAAGAAGCACGTAAGATTGTTCCTGGTATTAATTATGGTGAAACAATTGAAGAAGAAGTTACACCTAAAGATTTTGGTCGTGTTGCGGCAGCAACAGCTAAACAAGTTGTAGTTCAAAAAATTCGTGAAGCTGAACGTGATGCTATAATTGGAGAATTTGCTTCTAAAGAAAATGAAATGATGAGTGGCATTGTTGCTATGGAAGATGCTAGAAATTATTATATTGCTTTAGATAAGGCTCAAGGAATATTACCAAAAAGTGAAATAATTCCTGGTGAAACAATTAAAATGGGTTCAAATATTAAAGTTTATATTTCTAAAGTTGAAAGTACTAGTAAAGGTCCTTTAATTTTACTTTCAAGAACACATTATGGTTTTGTTAAAAGATTATTTGAATTAGAAATACCCGAAATTAATGAAGGAATTATTCTAGTTTATAGTGTTGCTCGTGAAGCTGGAGTTCGTACAAAAGTTGCTGTTTATAGTGAAAATGCTCGCGTTGATGCTGTTGGTTCTTGTATTGGTGAAAAAGGTTCTAGAATTAATCGTATAAGTGATGAGTTAAATGGTGAAAAAATTGATGTTATCGAATATAGTAATGTTCCAGAAAAATTCATTGAAAATGCTTTAAGCCCTGCTAAAAATGTTCGTGTATTTATAACAAATCCAAAGAAGCAAGAAGCTATGGTTATCGTTGATAATGATAATTTATCACTTGCTATCGGTAAAAAGGGTTTAAATGTTCGTTTAGCTTCTAAGTTGACTCATTACAAGATTGATGTTAAAACTTATGATCAAGCTAAAGAAGAAGGAATTAATATTTTAGAGTAGGTGTAAAATGAAGAAAATACCGATGCGAAGTTGTGTGGTTACTCATGAAAAACTACCTAAAAAAGAACTTGTAAGAGTTGTTAGAACTCCTGATGGAAATGTAATTGTTGATACAACAGGAAAAGCTAATGGACGTGGTGCTTATTTAAAACTTTCTTTAGAAGTTATTGATAAAGCTGAAAAGTCTAAAATATTAGATCGTACTTTAGAAGTTACTGTTCTTCCTTCAACATATGAAGAACTTAGAAATTTAGTGAAGTAGGTGTAAAATGAAAAGACCAAGTTGGGACGAATATTTTATGGAAATGGCCAAGTTAGTGGCTACAAGAAGTACTTGCTTGCGACGTCAAGTAGGAGCAGTTATCGTTAAAGATAAGTGTATTATTTCTACAGGATATAATGGTGCTTGTAAGAAAGCTGCTCATTGCTCAGAAGTTGGTTGTATTCGCGAAAAGCTTAATATTCCAAGTGGACAACAACTTGATTTATGTCGTGCTGTTCATGCTGAACAAAATGCTTTGATTCAAGCAGCAAGATATGGTATTAGTACAGAAGGTGCTATTATATATGTTACTGTTACTCCATGTTTTCAATGTGCTAAGATGCTTGTGAATGCTGGTATTAAAGAAGTTGTAGTTAATGGAGTATATCCTGATGAGCGAACATTAGAATTATTTAAAGAAGTAGGCGTAAATGTAAGAAAGATATAGAAAAGAGGTGCATCTTAATGATGAGTGTTTTAGAATATGCAGAAGATGTTAATAAGACAGTTGAAGCAATTTTAAAAAAATGTAAAGAATTAAATATCAAAGTAAATGCTAAAGATGATATGTTATCTGAAGATGATATAGTTATGCTTGATAATTTACTCGATGAAATTGAAGATATTGAAGAACTAGAGGAAGAAGAACGTCTTGTTGTAGAATCTGAGAAAAGTAAACCAAAAAAGGTTAAAAAAGTAGAAATTAAGACAAATAAAAAAGATTTTTTAAATAAGAAAAAAGAAATGTATAAAAATAAAGAAAAATTAATTTCTAATAATCCTTTATCAGATAGTAAAATTGTTGTTTACAAGGAAAATATGACAATAAATGAACTTGCTAAGGCATTGAATGCGCCAGCAGCGGAATTAATTAAAAAATTATTTTCTCTTGGTATATTAGCAACAATTAATAGTCGTTTAAGTTTTGATCAAGCTGAAATTTTAGTTGTTGATTATAATAAAGAATTAAAAACGGAAGATGCTACAAATGTAAAAGATTTTGAAAATTTTGAAATCGTTGATGACGAGAAAAATTTAGAAAAAAGACCCCCAGTTGTAACAATTATGGGTCATGTAGATCATGGAAAAACAACTTTACTTGATGCGATTAGAAAGTCACAAGTAGCTGCTGGTGAAGCCGGTGGTATTACTCAAGCTATAAGTGCTTATCAAGTTAAATATAATGGTGAAACAATAACTTTTATTGATACTCCAGGACATGCTGCTTTTACAGAAATGCGTGCTCGTGGTGCTAAAATGACGGATATTGTTATCATAATTGTTGCTGCTGATGATGGAGTTATGCCGCAAACAAAAGAAGCAATAGATCATGCTTTAGCTGCAAAAGTTCCAATAATTGTAGCTATTAATAAAATTGATAAACCAGGTGCTAATCCAACTAAAATAATGACAGATTTAACAGAATATGGATTGACTCCAGAAGCTTGGGGTGGAAATACTTTATATAATGAAATATCAGCAGTAACACACCAAGGAATTGATGAGTTATTAGAAAATATTTTATTAGTTGCTGAACTTGAAGGTTATAAAGCTAATCCAAATCGTTATGCAGTTGGAACAGTAGTTGAATCAAGACTAGATAAACATGTTGGTCCAATTGTAACTTTATTGATTCAAAATGGTACTTTAAGACTTGGTGATCCAATTGTTGTTGGTACAACTTTTGGTAAAGTTCGTACATTAAAAAATGATAAGGGTGAAGAAATTACTAAAGCTTTACCTAGTCAACCAGTAGAAATAACAGGATTAAATGATATTCCTGAAGCTGGTGATAAATTTATGGCTTTTGAAACTGAAAAAGAGGCTAGAAGTATTGCTGAAGCTCGTAAGAATGAAGCGAAAGCTAATGCTAATCAAGGTAAAGGTACTTTATCACTAGATGATTTGTTTAACAAAATTCAAGAAGGTGTTAAAGAAATAAATGTTTTAGTTAAAGCTGATGTTAATGGTAGTAGTGAAGCTGTTAAAAACGCTTTAGAAAAAATCGAGGTAGAAGGCGTTAAAGTTAATGTTATTAGAAGTAGTGTTGGAGCAATAAATGAATCAGATGTTGTTTTAGCTAAAGCTTCAAATGCCATTATAATTGGTTTTAATGTTCGACCTGATAATAATGTTAAAGAAAATGCTAAAGAAGCTGGTGTTGATATTCGTTTATATAACATCATTTATAAAGCAGTTGAAGAAATGGAAGCTGCTATGAAAGGTATGTTAGATCCTGAGTTCGCTGAACAAGTTACAGGATCAGCTGAAGTAAGACAATTATTTAAATTTTCGAAAGTTGGAACTATTGCAGGTTCTTACGTTATTGATGGCGTTATAAAAAAGGATTGTAAAGTTCGGGTAATTCGTAATGGTATAGTTGTCTATGATGGTAATATTAACTCTATTCAAAGAGAAAAAGATTCAGTTAAAGAAGTAAAAAAAGGTCTTGAATGTGGTATTACAATCGAGAATTATTCGGATATTAAAGTTGGAGATATTCTTGAAGCTTATGAAATGGTAGAAGTAAAAAAATAACTTCTACTTTTTTTATCACATAGCTGTTGAAAATAAACATTTTGTTTAAAAGAGAACTTTTTATTGATAAAAGTAAACTTTTTCTTGACAAAATAACTTTTTTGTAGTAAAATTTGAAATTACTTGCCTAAAAAGGAGGGGAAACTATGAAAAAAATTATTTCAGTACCAAATGGAGTAGAAGAATATTGTATTCAAGATAACGAAGTTCAAGCTGTTATTTTACCTAAAACAGTAACAAGAGTTAATGTAGGATATTCACCTAAATTAGAATTAATTATTTCATTTAGTCAAAATTTGACTATGGGTCCTAAAAAGAAACAAGTAGATATTCCTGTATTAAACTTTTGCCCTAATTTAAAAGAAATTATTTCATTTGGTCAAATAGAATTCAATACAATGTTGAATATTAATGGTAAAAATAGAGATTGCGGTTATTCATTTGTAAATGAAGAAGATGTTCTTCCTTATTTAACAATTGTTGGTAAAAATGAAACTTTTGAAAATTATGAAATTCCATGTTTTCAATATGATTTAACTAAACCAATGGAAAATGTTGATCGTGAATTATTAACTAGACCAATTGTTGCAAGAAATTGTCCAGTTGAATTAGTTGATACATTAATTACTTCAAGATTAGAGAATCTTGGTTCTAATAACTATGCACCAAAAGCTTTAACACCTGAAGTATCTGAAAAAGAAGAAAAAGGTAATAGTAAAATAATTGCTTTTCCAAAAAGTAAAGTTTGCTAATATCTTCTTTTTTTTTAATTATTATGATAAAATAAATATGAGGTGGCAACAATGAGTATTAAAATAAATAGAATTGAAAGTATGTTAGTTAAAGAAATTTCTTATGTTTTAGCTAATGAAGTAAAAGATAATGATATTAAATTTGTAACTGTAACAGCTGTTAAAGTTACCAATGATTTAAGTTTTGCTAAAGTTTATGTTATGGTATTAGATATGAATAAAAAAGATACTACAATGAAAGCTTTAAATGATGCTGCTGGTTTTATTAGAAGTGAACTTTTTGATCGTGTTGATATCAGACATATTCCAGAGCTTACTTTTGTTTATGATGAGTCGATAGAATATGGTAAAAAGATAGAAGATAAACTAAAAGAAATCAATAAACAATAATTGACTTTATATAATATTTATGTTATATTTTTATCAATTAACTGAGAAGAAAATTATTAAATAATAAATGGTAATTAGAGAATTAAGGGTGGTGCAACTTAATCAAATTTATTATGGAAGTTACATTTTTGGAGTTAAATCGTTTATTCGCGTTAAGATTTTAAGTGCATAATACTATTATGAAATAAGGTGGTACCACGGTAATTCGTCCTTATATTTATAATAGTTTTTTTGAGGTGATTTATGGTAAAAAGGATTATATTTGATCTGGATAATACTTTGTTGATGTGGAAAAAAGAATATATTTTTGCTTTAAAAAAAGTATTAGAGGAGTTTGGTTATTTAGATTGCTTAAAACAAATTGATGAAGTGATTGATAATTATGATCAGAATAATATAAGTTGTAGTAAGACTGATTTTTTAGATTATGTCAATTTACATTGTCAAACGGATTTTAAAGTTGATTTTGTTGATGCTCTTATAAAAGAACAAGGTAATTGTTATGAAAAAAACGTTGAATTAGAACAATTATTAGCTTATTTGAGTAATAAATATGAATTATATGTTCTTAGTAATTGGTTTACAGATGTTCAAATAGCAAGACTTAAAAACGCCGAAATTTTAAAGTATTTTAAAGTTATTAGTGGTGGTGATATGCATCCTTTAAAACCTGCTTTACAAGCTTTCGAGAATGTGATAAAAGATATTGACGTAAAGGAATGTTTAATGATTGGTGATAGTTTTAAAGCTGATATTGAACCGGCTTTAAAACTTGGTCTTAATGTTATTTGGGTTACTAATGATAATAGTTCTATTTGTAAAACTGTTAAAAATGTTTTAGAATTAAAAAATATATTATAGGAGGAATTTATGGATTATTTTAAATATGTTGATTATACTTGCTTAAAACCAACTGCGACAATAAGAGATATTGAGAAGATATGTGATGAAGCTATGAAGTATCATGTTGCAACGGTATGTGTAAATCCTTATTATGTACCACTTGTAGCAGGTATTCTAAAGGATAGTACAATAGGAGTAACAGCTGTTGTTGGGTTCCCTTTAGGTGCTAATACGACACGAGTTAAAACACTTGAAGCAATAGAAGCTATTGAAGATGGGGCAACAGAGATTGATTTAGTTATTAATATTAATGCTTTAAAGAATAAAGATTATGATTATGTAAAGCAAGAAATTGAAGAAGTTCGTGATTCAATAGATGGTAAAACTTTGAAAGTAATTGTGGAAACGTGTTATTTGAATGAAAGTGAACTTAAAAAAATTGTCGAAATTTGCAATGAAACTTTTGTTAGTTTTATCAAAACATCAACAGGTTATGGTAGTCGTGGTGTTACTTTAGAAGATATTGATAATATAAATAAGTATAAAGAAGAATTTTTAGAAATAAAAGCTAGTGGTGGCATTAGAGACATTGAAATGGTTAATGCTTTACTTGAAAGAGGAGTAACACGTTTGGGTATTTCTAATATTGATTTTTTGAAGGGGAAATAGTTATGAAATTATATGAAGAATTAAAATGGCGTGGCCTTATTAAAGATGTGGCTGGAGCTGATATTGAAAAAAAATTAAATGAAGAAAAAATTACTTTTTATTGGGGAACTGATCCTACTGCTGATAGTTTACATCTAGGACATTATTCTAGTTTGTTGACAGCTAAAAGACTTGCTAATGCTGGACATCATCCTATCCTTTTAGTAGGTGGTGCAACTGGTTTAATTGGGGATCCTCGTCCAACTGCTGAACGTGAAATTATTGATAAAGATGTTTTAAACCATAATTTAGAATGTATTAAAACACAAGTTAATAAAATTTTTGCTGGTCGTGCAGAAGTTGTTAATAATAATGATTGGATGAAAGAATTTAGTTTTACAGAGTTTTTAAGAGTGGCTGGTAAATATATAAATGTTAATTATATGTTAGATAAAGATATTATAAGTAGACGTTTAGAAACGGGAATTACCTTTGCAGAATTTGCTTATACAATGATTCAAGGTTATGATTTTTTACATTTGTATGAAACTAAGAATTGTATTATGCAAGCTGAAGGTTCTGATCAATGGGGAAATATTACAACTGGTTTAGAATTGATTAAAAAGAAAACAGGAAAAGATGCTTATGCTTTTACAATGCCTTTAGTTTTAGATGAAAATGGCAAAAAATTTGGTAAAAGTGAAGGTAATGCTTTATGGTTAGATATTAATAAGACTTCTTCTTATGAATTGTATCAATATTTAATTAATACATCAGATAAAATGGTTGAATCATATTTGAAGATTTTTACTTTTTTAACACCAGAAGAAATAATGGATGTTGTTGCTAAACATAATGCTGAACCACATTTGCGTATTGGTCAGAAAACACTTGCTAAAGAAATTATAACGGATTTACATGGTAGTGCTGAATATGAACATGCTGTTCGTATTAGTGAGTCTTTATTTAGTGGTAATATTAAAGATCTTTCTTATGATGATATATTAGTTGGTTTTAAAGGTGTTCCAACATTTGAAACTGCTGAAATTACTTTAATTGAATTATTAATTAATACAGGTATTTGTTCAAGTCGAAGAGAAGTAAGAGAATTTTTAAATAGTGGCTCGATTTCAATAAATGGTGATAAAGTAACTGATGAAAATTTAGTTATCAATAAAAGTATTGCTTTAAATGAAAAAATTGTAGTTATTAGAAAAGGTAAAAAGAAATATTATTTAGTAAAAATAGCATAAAAAAAGAACCATTTGGTTCTTTTTTACTATCTATTGTAGAATTCTACGATGAATGATTCATTGATATCAATGTTTAATTCATCTCTACTTGGATATCTAACGTATGTTCCAGCCATTTTAGCTTCATCATAAGTAACATATTCAACTCTCTTAGTAGTTGCTTCTAAGCTACTCTTAACTACTGGATGTTCTTTAGATTGTTCTTTAATAGCTATTACATCACCTGGAACGCAACGATATGAAGGAATATTTACCTTTTTACCATTAACTGTTACATGTCCGTGGTTAACAAGTTGACGTGCACCTTGTCTTGTAGTAGCGAATCCAATACGATAAACTAAATTGTCTAAACGACTTTCTAATAATTTTAAGAAATCTTCACCATGAACGCCTCTTAATTTACCAGCTTCAACAAAAGTTTTATGGAATTGCTTTTCAGTTAAACCATACATGAATTTTACTTTTTGTTTTTCTTGTAATTGAGCACCATAGTTTGATAATTTCTTACCACGTTTACTACCATGTTGTCCTGGAGCATATGGTTTTTTAGTTAATTCTTTACCTGTTTCTAAAGTAGAGAAACCATATCTTCTTGATTTACGGTAGCTTGGGCCAGTATATCTTGCCATATTTTTTTCCTCCTTTCGCTTATGAACACGAGAGGCTAGTTTGTCAAATTTTAGGGTGTTTATTTAAATATTTTCGCTTTTCAGCTAAAGTTACTAATAACCATAATTGTAATAAACGCGTTAAAATCTTCAAATTAGCGCTGTAAATGTGCATACGCATAGATTATATTATAAAAATGTTCTTTGGTCAAGTTTTATTTATGTTTTTATTATAAATATTTTATTAACTGTTTGTTTGTTAAAATATTTATAAGGCTATTTTTGACAAATATTTTGGTAATATGTAAAAAAATATCAAAAAAAATAGAAAAATGTGGTAAAATAGAATTAATAGTAGAAAGGGTTTGATTATGTGGAGAATTTTACCTTAATCATATTTACTATAGTAGCAATAGCTGCAATATTAATTGTTGCTGTTATTTGTATTATTCGCCATTTTTATAATAAAAAAGTTACTAATAAAATAGAAGATTTAGATATAGAAAAAAATACTATTGCTAGTATGCCAATTACTCCAGAATTGGCTAAAATTGAAACGTTTTTAAAAAATGACAAAATAGAAGAACTTTATAATAATTGGCAAGAGCGTTTAAAAGCTATTCGTGAAAAAGAAATTCCAACTATAAATGACATGTTATTAGATGCTGATTATACATTAAAGCAAAAAGATTTTAAAAATGTTAATTTAAAATTATCAAAATTAGAAATTGCTATTTATAAAGTAAGAATAGATTCAGAAAATTTGCTTGGTGAAATTAGAGATTTAACATCAAGTGATGAAAAGAATCGTGTAATCATAACTAAACTTAAAGCTGATTATCGTGATTCATATGCTAAATTTATTGATAATCGTAGTGATTATCGTGATATTGCTCCTTCAATCTCGGTTCAATTTGAAAATATTACTAAAAAGTTTGAAGCATTTGAAAGAGCAATGGAAAGAAATGATTACACCGAAGTTACTAAGATCATTAGAATAATTGATGAAATGCTAAAACATATGTCGGTTGTTTTAGAAGAAGTTCCTTCAATAGTTTTATTGGCATTTGATATTTTACCTAGTAAAATAAGAGATTTAAAAGCTAGTTATAAAGCTATGACTGATGCTAATTATCCTTTAGATTATATGAATATTGATTATAATATTAATGAAGCTAATAAAAAAATTCAAGATATTATAACACGTTGTAAAATGTTAAATTTAGAAGATAGTTTATTTGAACTTAAAGTTTTAAGTGATTATTTTGATACTACTTTTGCTGATTTAGAAAAAGAAAAATTAAATCGTGAAAATTATGATAATATTAATAAAGTATTTGTTACTAAACTTAATCGTACAAATAAGTTAGTAAAAAATATGTTTGAAAAGATATCAGAATTACGTCAAAATTATAAATTATCAGATACGGATATTGAAATATTAGTTAATGTTCGTGAAGACTTGAAATCATTAAACGAAGATTATAAATTATTACTTAGTTATACTGGTAATAATCAATTTGCTTATTCACAATTAACTAAAGAAATAGAAAATTTAATTGTTAGACTTGAAAGAATTGAAAGTCATTTAGATCTTTCTATGGATTCTTTAGGAAATATGAAAGAGGATGAAGCAAGAGCTCGTGAACAACTTGAAGAAATTAAAGGAATTTTAAAACAATCTAAAAATACTATTAATGAATGTAATTTACCAGTTATTCCTAAATTTTATTATGTTGAACTAAATGAAGCAAGTAGTGCTATTAAGGAAATAATTCGTGAATTAGATAAAAAGCCGATTACAATTACAATTTTAAATACTCGTGTAGATACTGCTCGTGATCTTTGTTTAAAGTTATTTGCTAAAACTAAAGAATTGGTAAAGAATGCTACATTTGCAGAACTTGCGATTGTTTATGGTAATCGTTATCGTAATGATATTGATGGTTTAGATAAGAATTTAACTTATTCGGAGGTTTTATTTAATAAGGGTGAGTATCGTAAGTCACTCGAGCTTACTATTAACTGTTTAAATAGAATTGAACCGGGTATTTATGAAAAATTAATTAATTTGTATGCTGAAAAAAAGTAAAGTAAACATCTGAAAAAGAAGTTGTTTACTTTTTTTTATTATTTAGTATAATGTTTCTAGGTGATTTTATGAAAAAATTAATAATGATTAAATATGGTGAATTGACAACTAAGGGTGATAATCGAGGAACTTTTATTAAATTATTGGAAAAAAATATTAAAAATGCTTTAGTTGATTATAAAATTGAAATTACTTATGATTATTCGAGAATGTTTGTTGAATCAGATATTATAGATGAAACTTTTATCAATAAAATAAAAAATATTTTTGGTATTTATAGTGTAGTTATATGTGAAAGATTTGATGGTAATAATTTAGAAGATATTAAAACAAAAGTGTTTGAGTATTTAAATAATAAGAAATTTAATACTTTTAAAGTTGAAACTAAAAGATCAGATAAAAGTTATCCTATTAAAAGTATGGATGTTAGTAAAGAAATTGGAGCTTTTATTTTAAGAAATTTTACTTGTAAAGTAGATGTTCATAATCCTGAGTTAGTTGTTAATATTGAAATTAGACGCAATGAAACAATTATTTATACTGATGAAGTAATGGGAGTAGGTGGTTATCCTGTTGGTGTTCAAGGTAAGGGATTACTTATGATAAGTGGAGGAATTGATTCACCGGTTGCTGGTTATTTATCTTTAAAAAGAGGAATAAGTTTAGAATGTTTATATTTTGAAGCTATACCTCATACTAGTTTAGAAGCTAGGGAAAAGGTAAAAAAATTAGTTTCTATTTTAAATGAATATTCGGGAAATATAAAACTTTATGTTGTTCCTTTTACTAAATTACAAGAAGAAATTTATAAAAATTGTGATCCTACTTATAACATTACAATTTTAAGAAGAATGATGTATCGTATTGCTTCTAAATTTGCTCATAAAAGACATTGTAAAGTTATCATAAATGGTGAAAATGTAGGTCAAGTTGCTAGTCAAACATTAAGCAGTATGAATGTTGTGAATGATGTTGTTAGAATGCCTGTATTAAGACCAGTTGTATGTTATGATAAAATTGAAATAATTGAACTTGCTAAAAAAATTAGTACTTATGAAACGAGTATTTTACCTTTTGAAGATTGTTGTACTATTTTTGTACCTAAACATCCTGTAATTAATCCTTCTCTTGAAAAATGTGAATTAGAAGAAAGTAAGTTTGATTATGAAACTTTAGTTAATGAATGTTATCATAATATTTTTAAAGTCGAATTAACTGAAAAATTTAATGAATATTTATAGTATTATTGTTGGTATTTTATTCATCCTATTAACGTGGAGGTGAGTCTTATACCTAAGAAAAAATTGCGAGAATCTTATGATGCAATGAAAAATGAAATTGCTCATGAGCTTGGTGTTACTTTGGGTCCTGATGAACCTAATAAAGTTAAAAAAACTAATAATTGTTTAGTTAGAATTCAAAAAAAATGAAAGCTTTGCTCTCATTTTTTTATTCGTCTTTATTAACAATGTTTTTGGTAATTTCATTAAATTTCTTTTGAACTAATTCCCATTCTTTATCATCTGATATTCCAATTAAAGAGAAATCAGTGTCACTTTCTTTTAGTATTGAAATGTATCCTTTTACATGGCCTTCATCAATTGGTTCTTCAAAAGTGTAAGCAATGTATTCTTTATCAGGATATTCATCTAAATAGAAAATATCAATTACTTTAATAGTGTATTCAACACCATTTTCACCTGAAACTACTAGTTTATTATCCATATCATCCCTCAATTCTTTATTTAGTTTTTGTTTTTGCCATTAATGTCATATTAAGCAACCACTCTGGTATTTCAATATGATTTCCACTTTTTAAAATGTATTGTTTGCCAAGTTCTCTGTTAATTTTCCAGCTTTTCATTCTACCTAATGTTTCTTTTTGAGTATCCATATATTGTCTTGCTAATGTTTGATATTCTTCACTATTAACACCTTGCTCAAATGCAGCTTGCTTTACAGCATTTGCAGCTTTTGCTAAATTATTAAATAGATCTGGTTTTTCTACTTTTACCACATCTAATTTTGGTGATAACTTTGTTAGAATAAATCCTTTTTTGTGTTTTTCTTTCCATTTAGTTGTTCTTTCATCTTTAAAGTCGTTTATACTTTTAAGATTATTTACATTTTGAGAATTTTCATATTCTTCATTTCTATTTATAGTTTGGTTGTTTGGTTTATTTTCTACTGGATTTGTAGTTTGATTGCTTGGTTTATTTTCTACTTGACTCGTAGTTTGGTTGTTTGATTTATTTTCAACTTGATTTTCAGAAACGTAAAATTTGTCAAAATCAACAATTTTTCTTTGAAAAGCTTCTATGGATCCAAATTTAGTTTTTAATCTATTCATACGTTCAGTGAATTTTTGTGGAATCGTTTTGTTTTTATAGTCATTTATTTTCTCTTCTAATTTTTCTTTGTTGGCAGGATCAGTTTCAGCCTTTAAAGCTGCTTCTAGATTAGCTAAATTTTTTTTCATTTTTCTAAGAGAATCGTTGGCATAGTTAAGTTCTTTTTTCATTTCATCAGTAAATACTGGTTCAACTTTGGGAGTTTCAACTTCAATATTTTCTTTGCCTTGAACTTGTTCTGGTTCTTCTTTTTTCTTTTCTTCATCTTCGTGAACTGAAGATTGATTATTAGTATTTATTTTAGTTTGTATTGGCATTTTATATGCTGTATAAATTCTTATTAATTCGGATGTTGATTTATTGAAGCCTTTTTCATGTAGGTAATTCATGAATAATGTGAAGTCGGGTTCATTATTTTTTAAAAATTCGTCGTAGTAATTAGCAAAATTTTTAATTTCTTCTTCTTGCCATCCGTTCATTTTCAATATATTGAAAAATCTGAAATCTAACATTCTAATTCACCACCATCTTTTAAGAGTTCATCAAAAGCTTTTTTTACACTTGTCCATTCTTTAGGATCTTGAATGGAATCAAGTATTATTGTATTATTATCTTCTTTCATTTTGGAGATGAATGAAGTAACATTTTCTCCATTTTTTTCGCCAAATGTATATGCAATATAATCATCAGGATAATTTTCTACTTGAAATTCCATAATAACATATATTTCCCATGTTTGACCATCGCGTGTTTTTACTGTTAATTTTTCTTCCATATTATACACCTTCTATTCTAATAAAATTTTAACAAAAAAAAAGAAAAATGTAAACCTATATCTAGATTATTTCGTCAATTAATCCGTATTCTTTAGCATTTATTGGATCCATGAAATTATCTCTTTCGGTATCTTTTTCAATTTTTTTTATGTTTTGTTTTGTATTTTTGGCTAAGATTTTGTTTAACTTTTCTTTAAGTTTTAATATTCTTTCGGCAGCTATTTTTATTTCGGTTGCTTGACCTTTAGCTCCTCCTAGGGGTTGATGGATCATTATTTCACTGTTGGCAAGTGCAAATCTTTTGCCTTTTTCTCCTGATGATAGTAAAAATGCTGCCATACTTGCACACATTCCTATGCAAATTGTAGAAACGTTGCTTTTAATATAGTTCATTGTATCATATATTGCCATTCCACTGGTAATAGAACCACCTGGTGAGTTAATATATAGTTGGATATCATCGTGATTGATAGAGTCTAGGTATAGTAGTTCACACACAATAGTGTTAGCCATATTATCATCTATTTCACCTGATAACATAATGATGCGATCTTTTAATAGCCTTGAATAGATATCACATATTCTTTCTCCATTTATAGTTCTTTCTATTATTGCTGGTGTATACATAAAATCCCTCCTAATATTAGAATATTTATGATTGTATTAAATATACTTAAAATGATGTGACAAAATCTTTTATTTTTGGTAAAATTATATAATAGAGGTGATAAAATGGAACGTATGGTAAGAGTTTCATTTCGAGGTAAGATATTAAAGGAGTTTCCAGCAGGAACAACATTTAAAGAGATTGCTGAAAGTTTTAGTGAATATTTTAATTACAAAATTTTGGTTGCTAAAGTTGATAATGAAATTGTTTCTTTAGAAAATGAATTGACTAAAAAATGTACAATTGATTTTTTTGATCGTTCGTCTACTGTTGGTAATGGTATATATAATCGTAGTTTACAATTTATTCTTGTTTTAGCTGTTAGAAGAATGTTTGGTTTAGATGCTTCAGTTGCTATTGAACATTCAATTGACAAAGGTGTTTATTGTGAAATTAGCGGGGTAGATATTGATCAAAAAGTAGTTAAAGATATTGTTTCTGAGATGAAGAATATTGTTTCTGAAGATTTGATTTTTACAATGGTTACTGTAAAGCGCAAGGATGCTATTAAATATTTTAAAGATGAAAAACGTATGGATAAGGTTAAAGCTTTAAAATATATAAGCAATACTTATGTTAATTTGAGTAGAATTGATGATGTATATGATTATTTTTATGGTAGTTTAGCTAATTCTACGGGTTTAATTGATGATTTTAAGCTTACATATATAAAAGATAATGGTTTTGTTTTGAGTGCTCCAACTGTTTATAATCCTGAATACACTCTTGATTATATTCATCATAAAAGACTTTTTAACGAGTTTTTAAATTATACAAAGTGGGGTAAAAATATTGGCGTTACTAATGCTGCTGATTTAAATGAAGCTGTTTCTAATGGTGACTATGGTCATTTAGTACGTTTGGCAGAAGCTCATTATGATAGTCAATTGTCAAGAATTGCTGATCAAATTTACGAATCAAAAAATGATATTAAGGTAATCCTAATAGCAGGACCTTCATCTAGTGGAAAAACGACCACTGCTAAAAAACTACAAGTATATTTAGAAAGTCTTGGAATTAAAACTCATCCTTTAGGAATTGATGATTATTATGTTAATCGTGAAGATACGCCTAAAGATGAAAATGGTGATTATGATTTTGAATGTATTGAAGCAATTGATTTGAAATTATTTAATAAAGATTTGTCTAAATTATTAAAAGGTGAAAAGATTAATTTACCAACATTTAATTTTGTTACTGGAAAAAGAGAATATAATGGTAAAACTATGTCTTTAAAAGAAAATGAAATTGTTATTATTGAAGGATTACATGCTTTAAATGATGAATTGACTTCAGTAATTGACAAGAAAAATAAATTTAAAATTTATATTAGTCCACTTACTCAACTTAATATTGATGATCATAATCATATTCATACAAGTGATACGCGAAAGTTAAGAAGAATGGTTCGTGATAGTCGTACTCGTGGTTATACGGCTGAAGAAACATTAAAGCGTTGGTCAAAAATTCGTGATGGTGAGGAGAAATATATTTTCCCTTATCAAGATACAGCTGATGCGATTGTTAATTCAGCAATGATTTATGAAATAGGTATTTTAAAAATTTATGCTGAACCTTTACTTTTTTCAGTTCCAGAAGATAGTGAAGTTTACCCAGAAGCAACAAGGTTAATTAATTTCCTTAGAAATTTTTTACCAATACCTAGTGATCAAGTTCCAATTGGTTCTGTGTTAAGAGAATTTATTGGTGGAAGTTGTTACGAATAGGAGGATAGATTATATGATAAAAGTAGCAATTAATGGATTTGGAAGAATAGGGCGTTTAGTTTTTAGAATAATGGAAGAAAATCCTAACTTTGAAGTTGTAGCAATTAATGATTTAACTGATCCAGCTCAACTTGCATATTTATTAAAATATGATACTTCACATCGTACTTATCGTGTGAATGAAATTAGTTATGAAGGCGAATATTTAATTGTAGGCAATCGTAAAATTCGTGTTTTTGCTGAGATGGATCCGGCTAATTTGCCTTGGAAAGAACTTGAAATTGATGAAGTTTTTGAATGTACTGGTAAATTTACTGATAAAGAAAAAGCTATGGCTCATATAAAGGCTGGAGCTCGTAAGGTTATTATTTCTGCACCAGCTAAAGGTGATCTTAAAACAATTGTTTATAATGTAAATGAAAATATTTTAGATGGAACAGAAGAAGTTATAAGTGCGGCTAGTTGTACTACTAATTGCCTAGCACCTGTTCTTAATATTATTGATCGTGAATTTGGAATTGAAAGAGGTTTTATGACAACTGTTCATGCGTATACCAATGATCAATCAATATTAGATATTGCTCATAAAAAGGGTTATATGGCACGTCGTGGTCGCGCTGGAGCTGCTAATATTGTTCCTTCATCAACTGGAGCAGCAACTGCTATTGGGTTAGTTTTACCTCAATTAAAAGGTAAAATGGCTGGTGGTGCTTTAAGGGTTCCAACAACTACGGGTTCAATAGTTGATTTGACTTTAGAATTGAAGAAAAATGTTACAATAGAAGAATTAAATAAAGCTTTTGAAAATAATCAAAATGAAACAATTCAAATTACTTATGATCCTATTGTTTCTAGTGATATTATTGGTTCACATTTAGGAGCTTTAGTGGATGGTTTGTTAACTAATGTTTTAGATGATAATGGCAAACAATTAGTAAAAGTTGTTGCCTGGTATGACAATGAGATGGGTTATAGTGCCCAAATGGTTCGTGTTGCTGAATATTTAGGAAATAAATAATGAAAAAGAACAAAAATGGTTTTACATTGATAGAAGCAATTGGTGTAATAATTGTAATTGCATTAGTTTCAATTGTAACAGTACCTATTATAATTCAATCGACGGATAAAAATCGTGAAAATGAAGAGCTTTGTAGTGATGCTATTTTTGCAAGTGAAACTTACCTAGCAATGAAGAAAGGAGATATTCCTAATTTTAAAAAAGCTGGAGATATAACTAATATTAAATTAGATACTTTAGCTTATGAAGGACTTTTGCCTTCTAAAAGTTATGATACTAAAGAAGTAAAAGTTACGATAAATACTGATTTATCTTATAAAATGGAATGTAATTTTAATGAAAAAAACGATTAAAGATTTTGATTTAAATAATAAAAAAGTGATAATTCGTGTTGATTTTAATGTTCCAATAAAAGATGGAATTATTAAAGATGATAATCGTATTGTTGAAAGTTTAGAAACGATTAATTATGCTTTATCCAACAATGCTAAAGTTATTTTACTTTCGCATCTTGGACGTATTAAAGAAGAAAGTGATAAATCTAAAAATAATTTAGAAATAGTTGCTAAACGTTTAAGTGAATTGTTGCATAAAGATGTTATTTTTGCACCAACTACTAGAAATTTAGAAAGTTATGTTGAATCTTTAAAAATTGGTGAAGTTTTATTAGTTCAAAACACACGTTATGAAGATTTAGATGGAAAAAAAGAAAGTGGTAATGATCAATCTTTAGGAGCGTATTGGGCTTCTCTAGGAGATATTTTTATTAATGATGCTTTTGGTACAAGCCATCGTGCTCATGCTTCTAATGTTGGAATAGCTTCTCATTTACCAAGTGGTGTTGGCTTTTTGGTTGAAAAAGAATTAAAAGCTTTTTGGCCAGTTTTAAATGATCCTGCTCGTCCATTTACGGTTATTTTAGGTGGAGCTAAAGTAAGTGATAAAATTGGTGTTATTAAAGAATTAGTAGAAAAAGCTGATTATTTATTAATAGGTGGCGGAATGGCTTATACATTTTTGAAAGCTTTAGGAAAAGATATTGGTTCTTCTCTTTTAGATAGTGAGTCTTTAGATTTTGCTTCAGAGATGTTAAATAAATATTCTAATAAAATAATATTACCTGTTGATCACGTATGTGCTTCTAGTATAAGTGATGATGTTCCTGTTGAAGTTTTAGATGAAATAAAGGGAATAGGATTAGATATTGGTCCTAAAACAATAGAACTTTTTAAGTCTTATCTTTTAAAATCTAAGACAATTGTATGGAATGGTCCGGTTGGTTATAGTGAGTTAGAACATTTTTCTAAAGGAACTAAAGCTTTATGTGAAATAATAGCTAGTACTTCTGCTTATACCGTTGTTGGTGGTGGTGATACGGCAGCAGCTGTTATTAAAATGGGATATAAAAATAAATTTAGTCATATTTCTACTGGTGGGGGTGCTTCTTTAGAATTGTTAGAAGGTAAAAAACTTCCTGGTATAGAAATTATTGATGATAAATAAGGGTTAATCCCTTTTTTATTTGTTTTTAATATGTTAAAATTAAATTAAGGATAGTGAAATATGGATAATCAAGAAAGAGAAATGTGGATCGATATGATTGCACATTTATATACTAATTTACATAATAGTGAAAAAGTTTTAAATGCTTCTGGTGTTTCATTTAAAAAAAGAGCACGTTTAATAACTTATTTTGAAAAATTAGAAGAATTACATGAACGTGTAAGGAATCATTCTACTAAAACTGGTGAGAAATTGCTTAAAAATTTTTATCATGAGCTTTATGTTATAAAACCTGAAAATATTCCTGAATCTTATTTTCAAAACGTTTTAAGAGCTGATAGAAATAATATTCATTTAACTGATAGTTTGCGTTCAGAAATAACTAAAAGAGTAATCGAAGATCAACAGATTACACTTGATTACTGGATTGATTTTTTTCTTTATGATGAAGTTGGTAAAAAAATGACTATGTGGGAAAAATATTGGGTATTTCAAGGTTTGCTTACTTTAGGAAAATACAATAGCGAAACGGGTAAATTTTCAAAACGTGATAAGACAACTACTTATCCCTTTCCAATGCTTGATCGAGAATCTGTTATTGGAGCTGTTAATTTGATGAATGACTATTTAAAAAACAGACATGGTGAAGCTAGAATAAAAGATGCTCTTGGTTCGGGTAACTTTAAAGCTTTATATGAGTATGAAATTGCTCAGAAATTAGTATCCCTTAAGAGTTTTACAACTTCTGGTAAATGGGTAAAATATTTACAGGGTAGTGATTATAAAAAACTTCGAGCTTCAATTCAAAACTATTATACTGATTGGTGTACAGCTGTAAGTGATAATTTTGCTAAGACACAGTTAGAAACTGGGGACTTTTATATCTATTATTCTTTAGATGAAAAAGGTGAAGCTAAAGTACCACGTCTTGCTATTAGAATGGATGGCAAAGATAAAATTCTTGAAATCAGAGGAATTGCTAAAAATCAAAATATTGAACCAGAGATGATAGATGTTTTAAAAGCTAAAATTCAAGAATTTCCTGATTTTTCTCATTATTTAGTAAAAGAAAAAAATATGCAATTGTTATCATCGATTGCAAATAAAGATAAAAATAATATTGAACTTTCTATTTCTGAACTTCGTTTCTTATATGAAATTGATGATATTATTGAAGGTTTTGGTTTTAATAAAGATCCTCGTGTAGATACTATTAAAAATAAACGTGACAAGAAAAAAGACTATTCACTTATTTTTAATATTTCACCTGATCAAATTGCTTTATCAAGCGATGAATATTTTGAAAATCCATCAAAATTTAAGGTTTTAGCTGATAGTTTAGTTTTTGATGAGTCTTATACTCGTGTTAATGAATTAGTTTTACCTATGTATATTGAAGGTGATTTATTATTAAATAGTTTGCAATATTTTAAGAAATTAATTTTGCCAGAAGTTGTTGGTGGAAGTTTGGGTTTAAGATCTTTAACTTCAACTAGAAATCTTAAGTTACCTAAAAGAGTTGGTGGGGATTTACTTTTAAATGAAATAATATCTGCTGATAATTTAATATTACCTGATAAAGTAGGTGGAAATTTATCTTTAAATTCATTATTAAATGCTGATGGTTTGAAAATGCCTCAAATAGTTGGAGGTAATTTAGATATAAATTCTTTAGGTCATGCTACAGAACTTGTTTTACCTGAATTTGTAGGTAAAGATTTAAATTTAGATTTTTTAAGAAGTGCTAAAGGAATAAAATTTCCTAAAGAAGTTACTTGGGTAGTTGATTTAAGTACTTTAGAAACGATTGATGATTTAACTTTACCAGTTTATATAGGTGATAGTTTATATTTAAATTCTATAGAGTATGCTGAGGGGTTAGTTTTACCTAAATGTATTGAAGGTGACGTTCGACTTTGTTCTTTAAAGAGTGCCAAAGGTTTAATTTTGCCTCAAAGCTTAGCAGGGGAATTAGATATTAGCTCTTTAGAAACTTTAGAAGGTTTAAAATTACCTTATAATTTTGATTTAGGACATTTACGTTGTTCACCTATGATTAAATCCCAGATTTTAGCAAATCCTCGTGAATATTTTCAAGATAATCCGAATTTAGAAGAAAAGCATTATAAATCATTGTAAAAAAATGTAATCTATAATAAAATATTGCTGGGAGTTGTTGTATGGAAAAAAAATTAAAATTATTAGTTTCAAAAAGTTGTATTGAGTTAGGACGATTGGTAAATTTTAATTTACAAAAAATGCGTCAAGATACAATTAATCGCATTGTTGAAATGGAAGAACCAGTTTTTGGTAATGGTGAGAGTAAAGTTGTTTTGCATGAAAGTGTGCGTGATGCTGACCTTTACTATATGAGTGATGTAAATAATTGGGGTTGTACTTATAATATGTTTGGCATTGAAAATCATATGTCACCTCAAGATCATTTTCATAATATTGTTTCGACTGTGAGTGCTGTTCGTGGGCATGCTTCTAAGTTGACAGTAATTGAACCTTTACTTTATAGTTCACGTCAACATCGACGTAAAGGAAGAGAATCACTTGATTGTGCAATTGCTTTACAAGAATTAATTAAAATGAATGTTGATTGTATTATGACAATTGATTGTCATGATCCTAATGTTCAAAATGCTATTCCTTTTACCCCTTTTGAAAATTTATATCCTTCGCATTATATTTTAGAAGAATTTTTAAAAAATGAAGATATTGATTATCGTAAGGTAATGGCCATTAGTCCTGATTATGGTGCTATTTCTAGAACTACATATTATGCTAATATTTTAGGTTGTCCAATGGGGACTTTTAATAAAAGACGTGATTATAGTAAAGTTCAAAATGGAACCAATGCTATTGTTTCTCATGAATATAATGGTGGATCTGTTAAGGGTAAAAATATGTTTATTGTTGATGATATGATTGCTTCTGGTAGTTCTATTTTAGATACAGCTAGACGTCTTAAAGCTAAAGGAGCAACTAACATATATTTTGTTGCATCATTTTGCTTATTTACAAATGGTATTGAAATGTTTGATAAAGCTTATGAAGAAAACTTATTTAAAGCTATTTACACAACTAATGCTACTTATATTCCAGAAGAATATAAAAAACGTCCTTATTTAAAAGTTGTTGATATTTCTCCTTATATTGCTGAAGTAATTGAAGCAATGAATCGTGGCGAATCAATAAGTGATCTACTTGATGGTCGTGATAAGAAATTAGTTTTAGTTCATGAGGTTAATCAAAGAAAAGGTAAGAGAACAAATAAATAAATTTGTTCTTTTTTCATACACTTAAATAGGTGATATAATGCTTATTTTTAAAGCTTTTTTAATTGGCTTAGGTAAAATTATTCCTGGTGTAAGTGGATCAATTATCGCGATTTCATTTGGTCTTTATGAAAAAATAATTGATGCTATTTCTAATTATTTTAAAGATATTAAAAAAAACACCATTTTTTTATTTAAAATTATGCTTGGTGTTTCTCTAGCAATTTTTGTCGGAGCTAAAATTCTTTATTATTTTATAAATAACTATCCTAATATTACTTTAATGATGATTACGGGTTTAATAATTGGTAATGTTCCATCATTATTTAGAAAAGCTAAATATAGTAAAAAGAATATATTTTTAACAATAATTCCGATTTTATTAATAATATCTTTCAATGCTTTTTTTAAATTTGAAGTTAAAAATAGTGCTAATAATTTTACTATTATTTTGCTTGGTATTTTAGAAAGTGCAACTACGATTATACCAGGTATAAGTGGAACAGCTGTTTTAATTAATTTAGGTTATTATAATTATAATTTGCAAATGATTAGTTCACTTAATATCAATTATTTATTTTTTTATGTAATAGGAGTTATTATTGGTTTAATTTTATTTGTTAAATTAATTGAATTTATTTTAAAAAACTATAGTAATGCTTTTTACTTAGTAATAAATGGTTTAGTAATTGCATCTATTTATTCAATTTTTACTTCTTTTACTTTTACTTCTTTTAATGAATTTGTTATGGGTTTATCCTTATTAATATTTGGTATTTTTATTTCATATTTAAGTACTTACAAGCTATAATGTGATCATCAAAATCATGTTTAACACCATTTATCAATTGATAAGTTTCATGTCCTTTACCAAGAATTAGTAAAATATCTGATGGTGTTAACATACTAATTCCTTTTTTGATAGCTTCTTCACGGTCATATATTATTTCATAATTGCTATTATGAATATTATAAACAATATCTTTCATGATCTTTTTTTCGTCTTCATTTCGCGGATTATCATTAGTAAAAATTACGTGATCAGAGTTTTCAGTCGCAATTTCTCCCATGATTGGACGTTTAAGTTTGTCACGATCACCGCCACAACCAATGATTGTTATGATTTTCATATTATACTTTTTAACATTATTTAAAACATTTAAAACCGCATCAGGAGTATGAGCATAGTCGACAAAAACATGATACTTATCGCTGATACTTTCCATTCTTCCTTTAGGTGGTTTTAAAAATTTAGTATTTTTAATAATTCTTTCTGGATTAATTTTCATATTTACTAAAGTGCTAAAAACAGCTAAATAATTATAAATATTATATAGCCCTGGAATATTAAGAGTTACTTGGTAAGTTTTATTTTTATAAGAAAAAGTTAATATACTTTTATTTATAAATAATTCATATTTTAATATATTTATATCACCATTTTTCCCATAAGTTATATTTTTATTTTTATTAAAAATAAAATCTTTATAATAAGGATCATCAATATTAAGAATAGCTATTTTTTTATTTTTTAAGTTATTAAATAGTCTTTTTTTCGCGTCTTTATAGTTTTCAATATTTTTATGAAAATCCATATGATCATGTGTTAAATTAGTAAATATTGCATAATCATATTTAATGTTTAAAACACGATTTAGTTTTAAAGCATGAGAACTTACTTCCATAACAATTACTTTAACTTTAGCTTTAAAGCATTTAATAAATAATTCATATAAGTTTAAAATATCAGGAGTTGTATTATTTATATTAGTGTGTTTATTATTAATATAAAATCCTATCGTTCCAATATAAGCACATTTGATACCTAATTTGTTTAATAATTGATAAGTTAGATAAGCAGTTGTTGTTTTACCGTTAGTTCCTGTTATCCCAATCATAGTTGTTTTTTTAAAATTTTTTTGATATTTTTGGTATAAGTAATCAGCAATGTATTGTTTAGGATCATTTACAATTTTGGTTTCAACATCATAAAATTTATCTTTGACAATTACTTTTTTAGCACCTCTATTAATCGCATCTAAAACATATTCTTCATTGTCTTCAAAATCAACAAAAATATCGCCTTTATTTATTTTCCTTGAATCACTTTTAATTTTCAATTTAATCACCTTACTAAATTATATGAAATTTTATTTATAGTGTTAATTTTCCTATTTTTGAATAAGATATAGTGGGTGATAAAATGAAAAAACCAAATGTTTTTGTTAATAAAATTAATAAAGATTTAAAAAATAATGAAACTGTTTTTACGAGTTTTAATGATATTGGTGAACGTTCCATTGCTTCTTTAGATAGTACGAGTGTTAGAAGAAAAATAAAAGAAATTATGGATAGTCCAACTTATGTTTATAAGGCTGATGTCATTATTAAAACGGATAAAGGAACTTTTAATAAGCAAATTGTTGGAATTAATAATGATCGTTTATTAACAATTGATAATAGTTTTATTGATATTCGTGATATTAGAAACATAGAATTGAAAAAATAGGTACTTGTTTTAAGAACAAATGTTTGTTAAAATTAAATTGGTGATATAAAATGGTACTTGAAGAAGTAAAAGGAATTGGACCAAAATCTGCTAAAATCCTTAATAAACTTGGTATTTATAGTCCTGATGATTTACTTAATTATTTTCCTTTTAGATATGAAATAATTAAAAGAACGGATATGAATGTTATCCAAGATGGTGACAAAATTATTATGGATGGCATGGTTGAAAGTGTTCCAACTCTTTTAGTTTTTAATCATAAAGATTGTATGAATTTTAAAATTAATAATGGTTCTAATATTTTTAATGTTAAAATCTACAATCGCCGTTTTTTGAAACCTAAATTATTAATTGGAACAAAAATATTTTTAATTGGTAAATTTGATAGTAGACATAATTTGATTGTTGCTTCTGAACTTAAGTTTGGTTTATTACCAGAAAGATCTAGAATTGAACCTATTTATCATGTTATAAATGGTATTTCTATTAATCAAATTGGTAATTTTGTTAATAATTTATTATTTCAAGATTATAAAATTCTTGATTTTGTTCCTAGTGTTTATGCTAATAAATATAATTTTATTAGTAAAAGGGAAAGTATTGAGTATATTCATTTTCCAAGAAATTTGAAAGAATTGGAAAGTGCTAAAAGAAGATTAAAATATGAAGAAGCTTTTAAGTTTATGTTTAAAATGAATTGTTTAAAACTTAATTCACAAAATAATATTGGTTTGAGTAGAAATGTTGATTATCAAAAAGTTTTAGAATTTATTCAAACTTTGCCTTTTACATTAACAATTGATCAAGAAAAAGCAGTAGAAGTCATTTTTAATGATTTGAATTCATCTAAACATATGAATCGCTTACTGCAAGGTGATGTTGGTAGTGGTAAAACTATTGTTGCAATTATTGCTTTATTTATTAATTATTTAAGTGGCTATCAAGGAGCTTTGATGGCACCAACAGAAATTCTTGCTAATCAACATTATTCTAATATTTTGAAGATGTTTGAAGGTTATGGAATTAAGGTTTCTTTATTAACGGGTAATACTAAAGCTAAAGAGAAAAAAGCAATTTATGAAGGTTTAAAAGATGGTTCTATTGATATTATTATTGGTACTCATGCTTTGATAACTGAAAGTGTTATTTATAAGTCTCTTGGATTAGTAATTACTGATGAACAGCATCGTTTTGGTGTTAATCAACGTAGTAATCTTAAAAATAAAGGTATAATGCCTGATGTTTTATATATGAGTGCTACGCCAATTCCTAGAACTTATGCTTTAACTTTATATGGTGATATGGATGTTTCTTCGATTAAAAGTATTCCTAATGGGCGTAAACAAATTATAACAAAGATAAAAAAAATGAGTGAAATTCGTGATGTTTTAACGTCAATGTTAGAAGAAATAAAAAAAGGACATCAAATATATGTTGTTGCCCCTTTGATTGAAGAAAGCGATAAAAGTAATTTACTAGATATTGAAACTCTTTATAAAAGTTTAGAAAGAGCTTTGGGAAAGGTTTGTAAATTAGGATTATTGCATGGCAAAATGGATAATAAAGAAAAAGAAGCAATTATGGAAGATTTTAAAAATAACACTATTCAAATTCTTGTTTCTACTACAGTTATTGAAGTTGGGGTTGATGTTAAAAATGCAACAATGATGGTTATTTTTGATGCTTACCAGTTTGGATTATCAGCTTTACATCAACTTCGTGGCCGAGTAGGAAGAAATGATTTGCAATCATATTGTATTTTAGTTTCTGAAAGAGATGTTGAAAGATTAAAAATACTAGAATCTATTAGTGATGGTTTTAAAATTAGTGAAGAAGACTTTCGTCTTCGTGGTAGTGGTGATATTTTTGGTGTTCGTCAAAGTGGGGATATGGCTTTTAAGATTCTAAACATAAAAAATGATTTTGGTTATTTGAGACAAGCTAAAGATGATAGTGAAGAGTTTTTAAAAAGTGGTAATTTAGGTAATTACGAAAAAATTTTAAAGGAAATGGAAATGGTATTATAAAAGACTTCACGTTTAAGTGAAGTCTTTTTAGAATGTAAGTGTTTTATTTTTAGAAACCATTTCTATAGTTTCAGTTAATCCACATCTTGTACATCTTTTTTCTAGAAAACTTTTTGGGGTTTCTATATAAGGAATTGTTCCATTATATGGTGTAAAGTAAGGATTTTCATCTTTAACTATTTTGATCACTTCTTTAGGTTTAGTAAATTTATGCCCATTTTTTTCACATACAAGTGCTGCATATTCATGATCTTGAGCTTTTAATGCAGTATTTAATTCATCAGCTAAAGATTTGGCAAATATTAATTTGTGTTTTAAATCTAATAATTGAAATAAGTCTAAATCTTTAAGAGTTTTTTCCATTCCAATTTGAGTTCTAAGTTTATTTGTTAAATCTTTTAGAATTCTTTTAACCTTTTTTAATGATTCGGTTTCTAAAGTTGTTGTATCAATAGTTTCATTGATTTTATCTTGAAGACTTTCTATAAAAGCGATCAGGTTTTCTTCATCTAAAGAATTAACCTTGTTAGAAAGGGCTTCAGTTTTCTTTTTATTAATCATAATTTTAAATTTTTACTCCTTTTTATGTGTTGTTATATTATCATTTTTAGATGATTTAGTCAAATTTGATATTTTTTTGAAACTTTTAATTTATTCATTATTCTAAATTATTTCTTTAAAATTATATGGTATAATATTAAGTACTATTAAAAAGAGTGGTATTTTATGAATACAAATGTTGATCCTAATGTAATAAAAGAAGCGTTAAATAGAATTGTCGATAATATAATAGATAATGATATAAATACTGGAAAAGAATTATTAAAAAAATGTAATTATTCTTGCAATATAATACAGAAACAACAAGTAATTAGTTTTATTACTGATATTGTTTCACGCTATTCTACTTTAATAGCAATTTATAATAGTTTAAGTAATTTACCACTTTCAAAAAAAGAAATAGAATGTAGTGATCTTAAGAATTATATATGCTTTTTGGAAATAGTAAAAGCTGCTAAGAAAGAAATTGATAATTTTGATAAATGCTTAGAAACGTTAGGTAGTAAATAATTTCAATATTGTTCTATGTAAACGGATAAATATAATTGACTTATTAGTGACTTTCGTTTATAATTATATTAGCGTGATGATACACGCTGGCACTACTTACGATATATAGTGAGAGTGCAAACCAAAACCCCCTGAAGCTAGGTCTTAGGACCTAGCATTTTTTGGCCTTGAAAACAACTCATTAAAAATGTATAATATAGTTAATAATGGAGGTAAGTTCATGTATATATGTAATTATTGCAATCGTGTGTTAAAACATGCATATGAGAAATGTCCTGGCTGTGGTGGAAGTTCATTTAAAACAAAAGCGTTTATAGGAGAAACCATAATTGAAAATCCTCCAAAAGGTGGATATAAAGTTAACATTAAAAACTACAAAAAATCTTTAAGAAGTGCCCATTGTACTATGCTTATAGGAATTATTATATATCTTGTTGCTGTATTTGTGATTTATATTTCATTGTCAGGTGATTTTCCTGGGAGAGACTTTAGAATGTTTATTTTAATATTTGTTCTCCCAATATTTTATGGTGGCACATATTTTTTTACTAGGGGTCTAAAGAAAAGAAGCAAGTTTAAAAAAATGATGGTAAAAACAATTAAACTTTCTAAAAAAGGTATGCTTGTAAAATCTATGCCATATAAAATGATTTATACTACTAAAATGTTTGAATTTAATGAACGAATTGAAGTTAAATTTAAGAATTCGTCGGGTGTTGAAATTCCACTCTATAGTGAACCTAAACATTACAAAAAGAATGATAAATATGACACCGTTGATCTATTAATTGATCCAAACGATTATTCAAACTATTTTATTGATTATGAAATCTTTTAGGAGGTAAAATATGTTTATATGTGAATATTGTGGTAGATATTTAAAACGAAAATATGAGAAATGTCCAGCTTGTGGGAGTACTTCATTTAAAAAAGTTCAAAATATTGGTGAAAAAATAATTAAAGTGCCACCAAAGGATGGATACAAAATAAATACCAGCAATTTTAAGTTTGAACGAAAGAAACATGAACCAATAACTACTGATGGAGTAGTAACAATTATATATAGTGCGCTTTTCTCAATACCTTTCATATTGGTAATAATAGATTTAATGAAAAATCCATCTCAAAATGGTGATAAATCATCTATAATTATTTTTGGAATTTTTTTTGGATGTGTAGTTGTAGCTCTATTGTATGATGCTATAACTGGTTCTATTAAAAACTTAAAAAAATCCAAGGAAATTATCAACAAGTCAAAACAAAATATAGACAGGATAGAACGTTTAGCTAAAACAGGGATACTTATTAAAAATTTGAGATATAAAGTTATACCTACAAAAAATATAAATGATGAAGATGAGATAGTATATAAAATTCAAGTAGTATATGAAATAAAAGAAGGAACAAAAAAATGTTTTCAAAGTGAACCAAAGTATTTAACTGCTCTTGGGCGAGATGATGGCACTGTTGATTTGTTAGTTGACCCAAACGATTATTCAAATTATTTCATTGATTTTGAAATATATTAATAATTAATAAAATATTTAATAGTAGTATTTTAAATAAAAAATATTTTTTGCTAGGAATATGAACAATTAAAATTGAGACCAGCATGTTTTATGTGTAGAACATAAGACTTGGTATTAATTTGTGAGTTTAAGTTAATAAATATTTTATTTTTATCGCAAAATGATTTTTATTATGATAGCATGAAGATAGAGAAGGCATTATGGAAGAAGTAAAAAGATCAAGAAGGTAACTAAGAAATAGAGAGTACTTTGAATATTATTATTTATACTTCTTGAAAAAGGGATAATGATAAAATTTCTAGGCGATATTTTAGGCGACAAAATAGTAAAAAAGTATGAAAAAATATGAGCTTAGGCGACATTTGAAGAAACATAATGGCTTATAATATAAGGATTAAGAAAAATGGTGGAGTTTATGATTAGCTCCCCCTGAAGGAGCCGAAAGGCTCCATTTTTGTTTATATTAAAGGGTTTTAGATCTATTAAGTAATTTTAGGTACACTTTTAGGTACACAAATTTAAAATAAGTTAATATTTTTTGACAAATCTAATGAAAATTTATGTTTTTTCATTAATTTTGTCAAAGATATAAAACCTAAGAAATTGTACTTTAAAATTTCTTTTTTTATTTGTATGATACTGACAAATAGGAACTTTTTTGTTATAATGTTATTAGTGGAGGTGCTAAGATGTCTGAAAGAGAATTAGATTCAAGTATAAATGATTATATTGAAACGGAAACACCTAAAAACTATGTAAAACAATTACAATGGGATATGGCTATCGGGCTTCAAGAAGTTGATAATCTAAAACCATCTAAGTATTTAGAAAAGTTGTTGCAAGAAAATGTAACAGGGGAAAAAACAATTTATGAAGTAGAACATGAATTGAAACAATATTATGTAGAAAAAGATAAAACAGATAAAACAATTCAAGATGAATTTGAATGTGATTTAGTTTCTACTAGAATAGTTCAATTATTAGAAGAAGATAATTTTGAACTGTCAGTAGATTATATAAAATATATTCATGAATATTTATTTAAAGATGTTTATGAATTCGCAGGAGAATTTAGAAAAGTAGATTTTTCTAAACATGAAAGAATTTTAAATAACGATTCAGTAGCTTATGGTGATTGTAAATTATTAGAACAATCATTAGATTATGATATAACATTAGAAAAAAATAAAAACTACAATGAAATGAATATAGTTGATGTAATTAATAATATAACTAACTTTTCTTCAAGCATATGGCAAATACATCCATTTAGAGATGAGAATGAACCTTTAGGACAGCAAAAGACATACCTTCAAAAATACTTACAAAATAAGGGTTTTACTGATTTTGGTAAATCTTTTTTTTGAATGAATTTTACAATTTTAGTATAAAATGCTGATTTTTTTAAAATATACGATATAATTTAATTGGAGGGTGGTATTATGATATATATAACAGGTGATAAGCATGCTGATTTTTATGAGGTATGTTGTTTTTGCAAAAAAGAGAAAACAAATATATCCGATTTAATGATAATATTAGGTGATGCAGGAATAAATTATTTTAATGATCCAAGAGATTATAAATTAAAAAAAGAATTATCAGAGTGTAACATAACGTTTTTCTGTGTTCATGGAAATCATGAAGAACGACCTGAAAAAATAAAAACATATAAAACTAAAGAATTTCATAATGGTATAGTATATTACGAAGAAGAATATCCTAATATATTATTTGCCAAAGATGGAGAAGTATATAGTCTAAATAACAAAAGTGTCTTAGTAATAGGTGGAGCTTATTCTATAGACAAAGAATATAGAATAAAATATGGTTATTGTTGGTATGAAACTGAACAACCAAATGCTGATATAAAAAAAAGAGTATTTAAAGCAATTAAAAATAATAATAATGATATTGATATTGTATTGAGTCATACTTGTCCATATAAATATATGCCTCGAGAGGTATTTATGTCTGGGGTAGATCAATCAAAAGTTGATTATAGTACAGAAAAATTTTTAGATGAAGTTGAAAAAAAATTAAATTATAAAAAATGGTATTGTGGACATTACCATACAGAAAAACAAATAGATAAAATAGAGTTTATGTTTGGCAGAATTAAGGATTTTACTACAGGAGAATTTGTTCCAAAGTTAGGATATAATAATTATGAAATAATCAGAGATGCTTTTAGTAAAAAAGAAGCACAATTAGATAGTAGTAATCCTCACTGTCCAATATGTAATTCTAATGATATAGTTTTGCAAAAAGGTGATGGTTACAAAATATATGGGGATGATACCATTGCATTAATTTGTGAAGAATGTAAAAAGGTTTATGGATTTAATGATGTTAAATATAAACAAAATTATCCAAGAGATTTATAAGATTTAGGCGAAATAGATTTGAAGAAAATCTATTTTTTTTATTGCCAAAACTAAAAAAAGGGGGAATTATAAATGACAAATAAAAATTATAGTGAGAGTACCATAAAAGTTGGTACT
>ERZ824600.79-NODE-79-length-139861-cov-33.794236_pt1 | contig 139861 bp, 135 predicted proteins | sample MGYA00519933_ERZ824600 | MGnify/ENA primary metagenome ERZ824600 (study PRJEB31778, sample SAMEA3449178) | human gut metagenome | biome: human gut; feature: human-associated habitat; material: faeces | place: United Kingdom | collected 2010/2012 ...
TACGCCGGGGACTTCCCTTGAAGATATTTATACCCGTTTCAATATCGACCACCCCGCAGACTTTAGGGGACACAGCCTTTCCGTGTCGGATATAGTGGTGCTTCATCAGAACGGGCAGGACACCGCCCATTACGTTGACAGTTTCGGCTATAAGGAAGTGCCGGAGTTTTTGCAGGAGCAGACACAGCAGCCGGAAAAGGCAAATCCCCTAAAGCACGTCGAGGACACTATCGAGCAGAACGACAACAATTTTGACGGTATCATCAACAACACCCCCACCACTGACGAGCTGGAAGCAAAAGCACGGAGCGGCGAACAGATCTCCCTTGCCGAGTATGCCGCCGCGCTGAAAGCGGAACAGGAACAGGGCAAGGAAAAGAAGCCGGGGAAAAAGGCAGAAAAGAAGCCCTCTATCCGGGCGCAGCTCAAAGCCGACAAGGAACGGGCGGCGCAGAGGAAACAGGCAAGGAGTAAGTCGCAGGACTTGGAAAGGAGCTGACCCTATGGGGAAATTAAATAAATTTGAAGATGTGGACGTGTTCGCTTCCCTTGAAGCCATAATGAAGCAGAACACGGGATTTTATCAGAGCGATTTTGACATTGACAGACAGATCATTGCGGAAAAGGCGGCAAGCCCTAATAAAGAGGATAAGACCCTTTTGTGGCTTTCCCGCCCGTCCGGGACTTACTGCTTCCGGGAGCGTGACGTTTTCATCAAGGACACCGCACCGAATAACACATGGCGTTTCTACAAGGAGCAGACCCGCGACCTTATCCTTGCTTATGCCGTGGAGCTGACCGGGGTACAGGGCGGGAAGATCAAGGGCAACCTGTATGAGCTGGACTATGAAAAGCATTATGAGCGCGTCAAGGATAACACGGTTGACGCGGGGACAGTAACGCTTGTTTATGAGCAGGGGACGCGGGAGCAGCCAGCAGACCGACGCTTTGACGGTTATCCCGACCCCCAGCTTGGAAAGTTTGAACGCTTTGAAGTACAGCCGAAAGACCCGGAAACCCTGCAATCCCTGTTACGGGAGGAAAAGCACAGCCGGGACAAACTGACACCGGGGGACTTTGGGGCGCATATCGAAGCCCTGCATAACAATCTGATTGAGCGGGAAGCGCGGCGCATTGTGGCAGACATGAAAAAGCTGCCTGTCCCCAACAGCCCGGACAAATCACATTTCATGGTGGAGCTGTCCCCGGTATTCACCCGGCTTGCGTCCACAAAGGACACGGAACGGCTTTTCTCCATGCTTCCCTATAAGACCCTTTCCTTTTCCGCACTGAAAGACCAGCGCGGTACATACGCGCTGATCGGAAAGGACGAGAACCGGGACAGGGAGGTAAAAAAGCCCCGCCCCTCTGTCCGGGCGCAGCTTGCACAGGATAAAAAGAGAACCGCCCCGAAAAAGGCGGCAAAAAAGAAAGATCACGGATTGGAGGTATGAGCATGAACAGATTTAACAGTAATTTCACGGTGGAAGAAACCAACCTTTTGAGTATCTACATGACAGGCAGCAAGGAGGGGCTTGTCGTAGCCATGAACGCCGCGCTGCCCTTTATGGAGGGGGAAATGCGGGACTTTGCCGCCCGCACCCTTGAAAAAGTGGTGTGCATGACCGAAGCGGAATTTGCGGGGCTTGCCGTTTACCCCGCCGACGAGGTATGAGCGAGGTCAAGCGGCTCACGCCGCCCCAAAGCCGGAAAGTCAACGCCCTTGTGCGCCGGACGTGCTGCAACTGCGATAACGGCAACTGTATCTTGCTGGACGACGGGGACTATTGCGTATGCCCGCAGCTCATTTCCTATTCCCTGCTCTGTAAATGGTTCCGTATTGCGGTACTGCCCGCCGATAAGGAGCTGTACGCCGAGCTTTACCACACGGAGGATATGCGCCGTTGTAGCGTATGCGGTGCGCCCTTTGCGTCCAGCTCCAACCGGGCTATTTACTGCCCGGACTGCCGGAAACGTATCACCCGCAGACAGACCGCCGAGCGCATGAGGAAAATGCGGGGGAATGTGACGCGGTAGGGGCAAAATAAGCCTTGATTTATGCGGCTTTCCGGGCGGGAAAATGAAGCGGCAAGGGATTTATACCTTTACCCCCGAAAATGCCGTTCTATTGCGTAACATTTTGGTATCTGCACCTATAAGGAAACCGGGGCGCGGTGGCTATGTTGATAGCTGCCGCGTCCCGGCTCTTTTTCGTTCTACAAACTGGAAGTTATTTTACTTGCGTTCCATAAATCCTATGATTGAAAAAATCAATCCTACAATCCCAATTCCGATAACGAGCAGCCCCATTCCTGATGAGCAAAGAGAAATTATAATGGCAAAGAGTAGTATTGCAATACCTAATCCAATTTTCTTCATTGTAAATCCTCCTTTACAAATTCCGATTTGTTTATATCTGCATTGCCAGTTCAAATTATATGATATTGCACTTCAAAATTCAACCATATTTCAATATTATCCGCGCTCTGTTCCCCTTTCCCTTTCCGGCTGCTTCTCTGCCTGTAAAATACTGTCAATGTTCCGCTTGATAACATCATATTCCGCAACCTGTTTTTTCAGCTTGCCATAGTCGGCATAAAGGGCTTCTTTCTGTTCTTGGAGCTTTTCATACTCTGCTTGCAGCGCGGGGACGCTGGGGAGCTTCCCGCCGATCTGCGCCGCTTTCAGTGCCTTTGCAGCGGCTTCATGTAGGATAATGCCCCGTTCATGCTCTGCCCGGTACTTCTCTTTGTTCCGGGCTTTCTTGTAGGCTTCATAGAGGGGCTTTGTCTTTTGGTAGGTAGTGACATTCTTAATCAAGACCGCCATATCCGCAAGCCGCTTTTCCACGTCCTTTAGGCTGTCCCCTGCCTGTCCGCTTGCCGCCGTGATTTCCTCTATCCGGGTGAGCAGATCGGCGTACTGTTCAATCCTGTTTTCGGTAAGGAAATTCATAGTCTTTGCCGCCTGTTTGAGATTGTGGATTTTCGCCCACTGTTCATAGCCCCGGCTCTGCTGCGCCTTGATACTGTTCTCAATGTCAATGAGAAGATTAACGCCCTTGCGCTCTGCCTTTGGAGCTTTGGCGGCACGGGTACGCTTGCCCGCTATCCGTTCCCTTATGGCTTCCTCTGTATAATCTGCGCCGAGGGTTTTTAGGCGGGTAAAGCGTTCCTGTCCCGGTGCGCGGCATGAGATATATTTTCCCGGCTTGATCTCATAGCCCGCCGCCTGTAACCGCTGCAACAATTCTTCAAAGTCGGACACTTGGGGAATGAGCGCGTCAACGGCGGTCTTTAGCTTGCCTTTCCAGCTTGTTCCCGTTTTCTCCGCTTGGTACTCCGCATAGCTCTTTCCCTTGCTGCCTTTGCCGGGGACGACGACAGACAATCCATTATCCCGGCACAGCTTGTCGCTCATGTTCCGTATACCGTAATACGTCCGCTTGTTGGAAACATACTTGTGATGATCTACGAAGTTGACCGCACAGAAAATAATGTGGTTATGGATATGCCCCTTGTCAATGTGCGTCGTCAATACATACTCATGCTGTCCCTTTGTTACCGCGTCGGCAAGCTGCCGCCCGATCTCATGGGCTGTCTGATAGTCCACTTCCCCCGGCGCAAAGGACTGTATCATGTGAAAGGCTAAATTATTTCCCTTATCCCGCGCTTGCGAGAGGGTATAGCCAAACTCAATGTCTGCCGTTTCATAGGAGCAGCCGAAAGAGGACACAAGCATTTTCCCGTCTGTCTTGTCCGGGTTTTCGATATAGTCAAGGGCTTGGCTTAGAGTGCTTTTAATAGGCTTAATCTTTGTAACCGCCATATTTCCGCAAGCACCCCCTTGATTTCCTCTATATCCTCTTTGTAGGCGTTCCCCGTCGCGTTTACGCGGTGTGCAATCTGATTGACATTCACCCCGATCTTCTGTATCTCCGCTGTCATTGCTTTTATGTCTGTATGGTCTACTTGGATAATGTACCCGTCAATGGCAATCTTGCGCAGATATGCCGCCATGTTGTTTGTGGGGACGAGCTTCATTTTTTCCTCAATCAGTTTCCGTTCGTCCTCTGTCACATAGAATTTGACCTGTACCGTCCTTTTCCGTCCGCTCATGCGTTTTCGCTCCTTTCCGTTTTCATAGAGGGTTTGGGACACTTCCCAACAAGCAATTTCTGACCGACAAGCCGCAGGGCGCGGGCGGGAAGAAATACGGAAAGGGTACTCCTTTCCTATGCTTGCTATGAAAGTTTTTCTCTACTCCCTACAACACAGAAAAAAGCGATTATGCCAAACTCCATAAAAGAAAAACGCTGCAACCTCAAAAGATTTGCAACGCTTCATAGCCACTATTCAATTTTAGACGGACAGTGTTATTTTTCCTCACCCTCAACCTCTGCAATCTCCCGCGCCGTGGCGGTGACTATTCGTATTCCCGTATCGCTCATATCGTCCAGCAATGCATCAAGCTGCCGCCGCTGGGTATTTTTCCCGGTGGGCTGCTCCAAAAGGAATTGATCTACCGAGATATTGTAACGTAGCATAAGCTCAAAAAATATCTGCAAGCTGGGGTGCTGCCCCTTGTTCTCAATATTCGCAAGGTAGCGTGGGGATATATACATTTCGTCGCATACCTTTTTCCGGCTCTCCTTGCGTCCTGTCCGCGCCGCCTTGATTGCCGCCCCAAAAGCTCTAAAGTCATATTGTGGTACTGGTCTTTTTGCCATAGTTATTCACCCTATTACATTTTACTGTTCACCTTTCCTCTTGGATATGCTTACACAATTCTGCTTATTAGCTTAAATAATTCCTAAACGCTATAACAAACGCCTTGAATTTATTCGGCTAACCGTATATAATTATACTGATAGAGTTTGGAGAAAAGGAGAATGAAAATGTTAGAGTTTATTTCTGCCCCGGAAGCAGCTAAAAAATGGGGTATTTCAGAAAGACGGGTACAAAAGCTATGTGAGGAAAACCGCATACCCGGTGTGGCAAAATTCAGCCGTATGTGGTTGATACCAAAAGACGCAGAGAAGCCTGTTGACGCACGTAAAAAGGTAGTTCAAAAAGTAGATAAATAATTGAGAATTGTCTGCTATCTTCAATTTGATACGGAGGTGCAAAAAAATGAATACAAAAATATTGATAGTTGATGATGAAATAGACATTGTGTTAATGCTCCGTAGCTTTTTTGAAAGCAAAGGCTATCTTGTTTTATTTGCCACAAATGGCGAAGAAGCATTAAAACAAATAGAGCGGCAACCAAACATTATTTTACTTGATATAAATATGCCCGGATTGGACGGCTTAGAAGTTTGTGAACGCATTCGCAATTATATATCCTGCCCTATCCTTTTTTTAACTGCCCGAATTGAAGATACTGATAAGGTAAGGGGGTTTGCCGCCGGTGGTGATGATTATATAGTCAAGCCTTTTTCGCTTATGGAGCTTGAAGCAAGGGTAATCGCCCACTTGCGGCGGGAAAAGCGGCACAGCTTTGAAGCACAGGTAAGATTTTCCGGCGATTTGACGATTGACTATTTAGAGCGTTGTCTGTTTTTTTCCGATAAACGTGTTGGGCTTGCGAAAAAGGAATTTGATATTGTAGAATTGCTATCCCAAAATCCGGGACAGGTCTTTGATAAAGAACGGATTTATGAGCGTATTTGGGGTTACGACAGTGAGGGGGACAGTAGCGTTGTAACAGAACATATCCGCAGGATACGAACAAAAATTGCGGCGCATACTGACCGGGTGTATATTGAAACGGTTTGGGGGTGTGGTTACAAATGGATAAAATAGAACGTCCCGGACGAAATTTATCTCTCCGAAAAAGCCTTATATTTTATATTGTTGTTTTTGCTGTTATTGCCATAATTCTTTCAGTAGTGACATTTTCGATATGTGGTAGCATTGCCAATAAAATCAAATCATCTTATCCTTTAACTGGTGAAAAGTATTACTTGACGAATGAACAGGGTGAACAGTTGGGTAATGGTGTTTTTATCGGTGATACAACTATCCCAATGTCTAAACAAGACGAACGCGCAATAGCCTTGTTGGAGCTGATACCTATAATTGTTACACCTGTTTATTCTGCTTTATGTATCATGGCGGCGTCTTTACTGTTTTATAGAAATAAATTGAAAATCCCGCTTGCAGAACTGCGGGCAGCGTCTGAAAAAATATCAAACAACGATTTGAATTTTTCAATCGAATATGACAGTAAAGACGAATTAGGGCAGCTATGTACTTCCTTTGAAATTATGCGGACTACTCTTGTGGGTAACTTTTCTGAAATGTGGAGGCAAGTCGAGGAACGCAAACAACTTAATGCTGCCTTTGCGCATGATCTGCGTACTCCGCTTACAGTATTGAAAGGGTATGATGAAATGCTGCAAACAAGCGAGCATTCTCAAACTAAAGAAATTGCCGTTACTATGGGAAAGCATATATCACGTATGGAAACCTATGTAAGCAGCATGAGCAAACTCCACCGCATAGAAGATACACAGCCGGAGTGCAAACCTATTCTTTTGCAGCCATTTCTATCTTCTCTGTATGAAAGTGCAAAAATTGTATGCGCACAAAATGAAAAAGAGCTGCGTTTGCAAAATGAAGTGTCTGTTTCACGGCTCTCTCTTGATAGTTCGTTTATTTCACAAGTATGTAATAATCTGATTTCAAATGCTGTACGGTATGCCCAAACTACGGTAACATTATCTTTCGCTTTAAAGGATAACATTTTTTTGCTTTCGGTATCAGACGACGGAAAAGGCTTTGATAAAAATAGTCTGCATAAGGTAACAGCTCCATATTTTACAGAGGAAACAGACCATTCCGACCACTTTGGACTTGGGCTATATATATGTAAATTACTCTGCGAACATCACGGCGGCTATTTGAAAATTGACAATATTCCAAATGGTTCAAAAGTTTCTGCATTTTTTGAATCAATGCCTTGTAGATAAAAAGTAGATAATTCCCCTTTATACTCTCCATGAAAACACATGGAGAGTATTTTTGCTTTCAGTGAAGAAAGGAGTTTTATATGGAATTAAAGACAATCGAGCTGACCAAAAAATTTGGCTCAAAAACTGCTGTAAACCATTTGAATATAACTCTGACAAATGGCGTTTATGGCTTGTTAGGCGCAAATGGGGCTGGAAAGACTACATTTATGCGACTGTTATGCAATATTCAAACTCCCACGTCCGGGAAAATTGTTTTGAATGGTAAAAACATTGTGGGACTTAATGAAAAGTACCGTGATCTTTTAGGTTATCTCCCACAACACTTTGGCTATTATCCCGATTTTTCAGCACTTGATTTTTTGCTGTATGTATCTGCCCTAAAAGGATTAAGTGAAAAAAGAGCAAAGAAAAAATCAAAGGAACTGCTTGAAGCTGTTGGCTTATCTGCTGAAAGCAGACATAAGATTAAAACCTTTTCCGGCGGTATGAAGCAGCGTTTGGGGATTGCACAGGCAATGCTCAACGATCCCCACATTTTAATCTTAGATGAACCAACGGCGGGGCTTGACCCAAAAGAGCGTGTACGCTTCCGTAATTTGATAAGTGCCTTTGCTAAAAACCGCATTGTGATTTTGTCAACACATATTGTTTCAGATGTAGAATTTATCGCAGAAGAAATCATTATGATGAAATCGGGGCAGATTATCCACTTTGGGGAACCGCAGGAAATTACTTCGGAGATTAACGGGCAAGTATGGGAATGTATTGTCCCGGCTGCTCATGCTGAAAGATATGCAGCTTCATTTAATACAAGCAATCTCCGTAACACAGACCGGGGCGAAACGATATTAAGGATAATTTCTGATCGTCCGCCTATGGAAAATGCAGTAAAAGTGCAACCGAATTTGGAAGATTTATATTTATTTTACTTCAAAGGAGATACAGAAGAATGAAAAAACTAATTCAATTTGAATTGAGGAAAATATTCTCAAAACGTCTTACACAAGTTACTTTAATAGCATTGTTGCTTTTGTCGTTCCTTTTGGGTTTTTCGGCTTATCAAAATATGTATGCCTTTGACGGAAAAAACCGCGAGGGTACAGGGCGGACAGCCGTTGAAATTGATAAGTCTGTCGCAGAAAAATATGAGGGAATATTAACTGATGAAAAGGTACAACAAATGATTGCAGAGTTCAAGCCTACACAGGATTTGCATGGTATGAATGCAGTGTATCTTTATCAAAACTCCTTGCAATCGGCTTTGTTTCGTAAATTTTCTGATATGAATGGCAACTGGAATGGTCTTAGTGTTTCTGATGTATTCGGAAATGAAGAAATCAAGATTGGATATACACATGGTTGGCTCAAAACAAGTGAAAATATGGTAAGAATATTTATAGTTTTATCATTAGTTGTCGCTATTATGACTGCACCTGTTTTTTCGGGAGAATATGGGGGCGTTGACAATATCATTTTAACAAGCAAGTACGGAAAAACAAAATGTGCAACAGCAAAAATCATTGGAAGTATTTTAGCCGCATTGATTGTAACTATCGTTGTATCGGCAATTAACCTTATATATGCTTTTATACTGTACGGAAACGGGGGGCTGGATTGCAGTATTCTCTTTGCGCCTGCGGACTTCGTTGAGGGATATATTCCATTTAATATTACCTGCGGTACATTGTTAAAATATCAAATACTTTTGGCTTTTACCAACACTATTAGTATTACAGGTATTACATTGGTTTTGTCTGCTGTATGTAAAAATCAAATGGTAGCATTAGTCGCTTCTGCTGCAATTTATCTTTTCCCTATCATGCTGCCTGTTACTGAAACAAGCCCATTATTCAAAATCATTACACTTTTGCCACTGTATCACGCACAGTTTGTTTCCCTCATGTCGGTAGAACAAATAAGTGGTAATGTACTTTATGCACTAATGGCTGTACCAGTTGCATTGATACTTATGGGGATTGGTGTTTTTATTTCCCGTAGGATTTTTGCAAAACATCAAGTTTCATAAATAGACTAATTAAGATATATAAATCAACATTAAACTGCCGCACGACGGCAAAAGAAAAAAAGCCGTCGTACAGCAGAGGTATTTTCATGCGCCTATTTTACACGGCGGCTTTTGAGAGATCAAAGCCGCCGTTTCTTTTATCCTCTAAAGTAATACGCGGTTTTTGTTAAAGCGGCGGCGAAAGGAGGTAGCCGCCGTGAAGCACAAACCGTATCGACAAAATTCGCCAATTCTTGATTTATCAAAAAAAGCCCGTCCACCACCGGGGCATACTTTACCCATGAATATGAACTGTGTAATCAACTGAATACTGCTTACAATTCCCTTGCGTCCGTTTGCATTTTGCAGACGGGCGTATTTTGCTTTATCCTCAAAAAATTTTTCAAAAAGACCTGCTTTCGTTTGGCAGTTTTTGAAATTTTTGTGGTGTGGGGTATGAAAGGGGAAATCAAACAATCACCCGCTTTCGCGGACGCGAAAGGAGGTGAGAACATGAACGAACCTAATCGTACCGAATGGGAAATACGTTGCGCTTTTAACGGTTTCTGCAAACGGGCGTTGAAGTATGAAGCAAGCAACGCCCACCGTGACGTAAGACACCACCAACTGCGTGAAGTTGCTTTTTCAAGCCTGTTGCCGCAGGAAGAAGAACAGCTTTACACAACTGACCGTCATTTTGCGAATGAAGAAGCTGATGATAAGTCTTTTTATGTGGCTGGAATGGAAATTACGCCGAAACTTTTGGCTGACGCTATACACGCGCTGCCGGAAGAAAAACGCGACACGGTATTACTGTATTATTTCTTTGAAATGAGCGACCCGGAAATAGCGAAGCTCCTTAATATTTCAAGGAGTACGGTACAGTACCGACGGACAAGCTCTTTTGAGCTGCTGAAACGCTATTTGGAGGAACGAGCCTATGACGAAGAACAGTAACAGCGACCACGACGAACGCGGTTTGTTGCCGTTCCCGGTAATCATAGCCGCAACCAAAGGCGACCCGGACGCAATGAAAATTGTGTTGAGCCATTACGAGGGCGATATGCTTACCCTGTCTGTCCGCAAAATGCGCGACGAGCGCGGTAATACATATTACGGGACAGATCAGGACATATACGACCGTCTGCGTTCCCGGCTTATCCGGGCGGTATTGGATTTCAAGGTCTGATATATCCCCGTGTTTACGATCCCCTTTCCGCAAACACGGTATGTTTGACCTGTTTTGAACCTTGACAAAGAAAGCGGCGCAAGATAACGGCGGCGCAGTATAGGGCAGATCGGGTACGTCCCTTTTGCGCCGAGCCATACGGCGGGTGCGCCATGACGCTATCCCGGTAGGATTTCTCCTGCCGGGACAGCCGAGCGACCAACACCGCGCCGGGGAACAAGTTTAGCAGCTTGCGGGCGACGACCGCGCAGAATATACAATGATACTCCCTTACCGCCACAGTCCGAGCGTTCAAAGCGTCGCAGGCAATGGGTAGGGCTGCATGAGAACCATGCAGGGGTGAAACTCCCGTGAGGTTATGCTGATAACCGCCCGATCACAGCCCCTTTTTAACTATTAACCTTTTACCCATTTTGAAAGGGGGATTTATAGAAATGAACAATGCTGATGTGCCTATTTGGGAAAAATACACGCTTACCATTGAAGAAGCGTCAAAATATTTCCGCATTGGGGAAAACAAGCTGCGGAAACTTGCAGAAGAAAATCCCACGTCGGGCTGGGTGATCTTGAACGGGAACCGTATTCAGATCAAGAGGAAACAGTTTGAAAAAGTCATTGACACACTGGACGCAATTTAGCAAAAAGATAGTGAAAAAGAGCCTTGAATATGCTATAATAGATATAGGCATATCAAGGCTCTTTCCGACACGGAAAGGAGCAAAACAATGTCGGAGAAAAGACGAGATAACAGAAACCGCATTTTGCGTTCGGGAGAGAGCCAAAGAAAAGACGGGAGATATGCTTATAAATATACTGATACTTTTGGCAAAGTGCAATTTGTCTACGCTTGGAAGTTAGTGCCTACGGACAAGACCCCTGCCGGGAAGCGTGACGACATATCCCTTAGAGAAAAGGAAAAAGAGATACAGAAAGACCTTGACGACGGGATAGACACAATCGGTAAGAAAATGACGGTCTGCGAGCTTTACGCGAAGCAGAACCGCCACCGGGGAAATGTAAGGCACAACACCACAAAAGGGCGTGAGCGGCTGATGAAGCTGCTGGAAGCGGATAAACTTGGTTCCTGCCCTATTGATAGTGTGAAGCTGTCCGACGCGAAAGAATGGGCGTTGCGCATGAAAGAAAAGGGAATATCCTATAAGACCATAAGCAATGACAAGCGTTCTCTGAAAGCTGCTTTTTATACAGCGATACAGGACGATTGTATAAGGAAGAACCCCTTTGACTTCCAGCTAAACACCGTGATCGAGGACGACACAGAGCCGAAAGTACCTCTCACAGCGGAACAGGAAGAAAGCCTTTTATCCTTTATGGAAAGTGATAGCGTCTATCAGAAATACCGTGACGAGGTTATCATACTGTTAGGGACGGGGCTTAGGATTTCCGAACTCTGCGGGCTGACTGACACCGACCTTGACTTTGAAAGCCGGGTAATCAATGTAGACCACCAGCTTTTACGGAGCGCAGAAACGGGCTACTACATAGAGAAGCCCAAAACGCAGAGCGGTATCAGACAAATTCCAATGAGTGAAAAAGTGTATGAAGCGTTGGGGCGCGTGTTGGAGAACCGTAAGGGAGCGAAAGCGACCACCATTGACGGGTACAGCAATTTCCTTTTCCTTAACCGGGACGGTTGCCCGAAAACGGCAACCAGCTATGATAATATGTTCCGGGGGCTTGCAAAGAAGTATAACAAGTGCCATGAGGAAGCGTTACCGAAAGTAATGACACCCCACACCCTACGCCATACGTTCTGCACCAACTTAGCCAATGCCGGAATGAACCCGAAAGCGTTACAGTACATCATGGGACACTCCAATATCACTATGACGCTGAACTACTACGCACACGCAACATTCGCTTCCGCAAGGGCTGAAATGGAAAGGCTGATTGCAGCATAGCCGCAGACGGATTTACTACTTCTTTTACTACCATTGAGAGGGAAAACCTAAAAGGTTTTGAGAGTATATGAGAACTTCTCCCCATATCTAAAATGCCGGGAAAGCCCGAAAATACGGGCTATACCGACATATAAGAACTTCTAAAGAGATAATCTAAATTCACCAATAATTTTAGCAGAAAAATATGGATCGATAGGGAAGTAGTGATTATTGCTGTATGGTTACAAGATATATGGCACTCATATAGCCTTATCACAAAAAAAACAAGGACAATTATTAACAGATGAAAAAGTATTTTCGCACATGTCATCGGTAATTAACATGTTTAAGAAATATCTAAAAGTGCCACTACTGCTGGAAAATACTCCAGATTGTCTAATTGATAGATGCTTTTATAAGTTTATCCCATATGTATTGCCGGAACAAATCAATCGGTTGGTATACGATAATGATGTGTCATTGCTGCTTGATATAACTCATGCGAAAATTACAGCAAAATTCCATGGATGGGATATCTATGGATATTTAGATTCATTATTGCTTGATAGAGTAAAAGAAATTCATGTAAATGGTTGTGGACATGATAAAGAGGGGATTTTAATGGATTCACATCAAAAAATGGAAAATGAGGATTTTGCCTTATTAGATTGGGTCTTATGCAGGACAAATCCAGAAATTATTTCTTTAGAATATAGTGGAAAAAATCATGAAACCATAGAGGAAATAGAAAATAATATTTTAGAGTTCTTTGAATTTTTCTAATACATTTATTAAGTAATTGGTTTACAATGTTGACAATAACAAATTCATTTATCAATAGCAAAAAAATATGTTATTATATATGTACATTTTCATTGTATTTTTTTAGTAGAATTGTTTCTATTGTAGTATGGAGTTAAGAAGGAGGATATTGAGAAATGAATGAGTTAGATGAATTAACAAAGTTAGCAATGGAATTACAAGCTATTGCACAAAACGGATTAACTTATACAAAAGATATGTTTGATAAAGAGCGTTTTGAAAGAATAAGGGATATCTCAGCAGAAATAATGGTGATAAAAACAGGATTTTCATTTGAAAAAGTAAAAAGTTTATTTTGTAATGAGGTAGGATATCAAACACCTAAATTAGAAACTCGAGCAGTGATTTTTAAAGAAAATAAAATACTATTAGTCAAAGAGAAGGACAAATGGGCACTTCCTGGTGGTTGGATAGACTATAATGAAACAGTTGCTTCTAATACAATTAAAGAAGTAAAAGAAGAGGCTGGGTTAGATGTTGTCCCTATTAAAGTTATATCTATACAAAGTAGGAATATGCATAATTATCCTAAATATGCATTTGAGATATGTAAAGTTTTTGTTATGTGTATGGAAAAAGGAGGTTGTTTCCAAGAAAATAAAGAAACGACAGAAAGTAATTACTTTGCATTAGATAATTTGCCGGAATTAGATGAGGATAAAAATGTATATGAACAAATAAAAATGTGTTTTGATGCATATGAATCTGAAAATTGGAGTGTGATATTTGATTAGCATAGCTTATAAAATCATTCGTGTACTTTTTATTAATGAAGGAGGGGAAAGACACAATGGAAATAAGTTATAAAAAATTATGGAAGTTGCTAATCGATAAAGATATGAAAAAGAAAGATCTGTCGTCAGTGGGTGGAATTAGTTGGGCATCCGTTACGAAACTTTCTAAGGGTGAAACAGTTAGTAGGGAAGTCCTTATAAAAGTATGCAAGGCATTGGGATGCAATACTGGAGATATCATGGATTTAATTCCTGAAGAGAGAATTAATGGTTAGTTGAATGGAGTAGGGGAAGTATGTCAAAGGACAATAGTGGATTTTTTAAGGTAAAAAGTGATTGGTCTCGTATTAAGGATAAGTTGTTAGGATGTTATCTTACACCATATTTTCAGAAAGTATTAGCAACTGGGAAAACAATATGCTATGAAACATATGTATATTTAATACTGATATGTATAGAAAATGAATGAAAAATAATATCTTACACTTCAAACTTTGCGAGCTTGAATAACGTACAAAAGCCAAGAAATACCAAATTTGCAGCATTTCTTGGCTCACTTTTGCCCAGTGACAATCAAATGACAATGATTTATAAAATTTATTCTGTATGTTTTTAAGTTGTATGTGTATCATTTCCTTTTGCATAAAAAAGTTTGATTTGTCGTAAATCGTAAATTAAATCATCGTATTTATTATAATCCCTATATAAAATATTTTTTATGATTGGTGTTAATGAAAGGATAAGTGAAAAAATTAATAATACAAGGACTATAACTTGCGCGGCCATATTAATCATCTCACTTGTAGTGGCAGCATTGCCAATTTTTTGTGCGACAAAGGCGATTATAGGAACAATTATTGCACCTAAAGTTTTAAGAGGCTTTTTTAATGGAGCTATATAGTCACATTGGATTTGTGCAAGTTTTGCTTCTTCAATTAGCATATCAATGGAAGTATTATTGTGAATGTCAATTTCATATTTTTTTAGCACATTAATTGTTATAAGCATTCTTTTTTGGGAATAGGGGGTGTAGTGTTCGTTTAACATCACTTCAAGATTTCTTTTTGTAGAATCAATTATAAAAAAGGCTATAAGTGTTAGAGCGCCTAATCCTATTGGAATATATGAAGCCCATGTTTTTTGAAGGATTAAAAGTATACCACTAGTAATGGCACTGGCAAAAACAATGATTACAAAAATTTTGCGGTAAAGTGGTAGTTTGGTGAATGGAATTGTACTTTTGATGCTTTTCAATCCGATTTTATAGCTAATAAATAAATCACAAAATCTCATATGTTTGTATAGTCCTTTCTTGATTAGTATGTTTATCGCTAATTCCGTTTGTGTTATTTCACTGCAATTTCTATTCAAACCCCTCCAAGGCTGGTAAATTTTCGCCTATTTTATCAGCTCCTTATAAGTGTAATGAGTAGTGTGGCATGTATGAAAACACAAGGTACAAATCATGTATTTATATAGATTATAACATCAACAGTACAAAAGTTAAATTTTTTGATGAAAAGTACTGAACGTACAAAAATGAACTGAATAATAAAGCGAAAAAGAGGGGGCATTTACTTATGGAGAACAAACGATTTTTAATAGCGCAGGATGTCAGGGAAATGCTGGGTGTATCACTATCCTATAACACGAATTGTTTGATGAAGCACTTGTATGCTACAGTATGAAGTAGACAAGAAATGACCACCGAATTGATGATTATTATGAGAAAATTTTATCTGGAAGTTAGAAAAAACGTTTGATGAAATTGTCAGGCAGATAGGCGATAGGGATAATATAGGAGCAAAGACAGAAAATGGATAGTTGGAGGCAAAGATGCTAAATGAATATACGTAGAATCTTCAGCAGTGTAATCCTACATTAATGGTATTTAGTACCTACCTTCACATGAATGAAACAACTATGCATTTCTAAATTGATTTTATTCCGTACATAACAAGAAGTAAGCAGGGCTTGATGCAAGAGTATCATTCAAATAGGCATTGGTAACTCTTGTCGGAGATAGGTGCATTGACGAGGGCAAAGAATTGTAAAGACAAATAGGCTCTGCCGATGGTGGAAAGGCTGGAAGAAATGGTAAAGGTACTGACGGTTAAAAGCGTCTAACTTGCGGAGCAAGTAAAGAAGTTGACAGCGAAAACAGCTGGACAATAAGAACAGATTAGTCGTTTAACGGATCAGGTTATGGAGCAGAGAGATAAGATTGACTGATTGCAAGAAAAAGTGGTGGATTTTTGAAATGCTATTTCGACAGAGAACAGGTGCAATTGATAGTAGAATAGTCTAAGGCTTTGGAACGGGCAGAGAAGGAAAATAAGCGTCGAAACACGCATTTGAAATGTGCAGATAAAGGGAGGGTAACAGTAATAGATACGGAAAAAAAGTTATAGTTCGCCTGCGTGCGAAGGTTCTTTTAGAAATGGATTTGTATGATATGGATAGGGAAGCCCGTAATTTGATTGACTGGATATGCGTGTCGGAACAGATAAAATCAAACAACAATGAGATACGCAGTTTGACAGGGGAATACAAGCGGATAGAGCCAGATTGTCGGGAAGGAGTGCGGGCTCAGTTGGAGCGCATGAAATCGCTTTGTAAAGAGAGGGATAGCTTATATGAAAAACAAAACGATTTGAGAGGATAGAAGCAGAAAATCGAAAAAGTGTTGGAACGGTAGAAGTGTGGGGCATGGCGGCGGCTGTGCCCTATATTGTTGTGGAAATATATCCAATGCTGTGGTAAAATCAAAAAAAGATAAAAATATAACGTAAGAGGTAAAATCTCTTATAGAGTAGGGAGATAGTCCTGCTGCACCATTCTGGTGTAAGTAGCCCTCCCTCCTTGGGTCGTCCGTTCTTTGTGCATTACAATTTGCGCGAGTAATGAGGAAAGCAGGACTGGCGTAACATGCGATTGCATTTATGCAAATCGCTGGTACGACAGGAATGCTTGACGAATACCGCGACAGCCGCAAGGCATCAAGGAGGAATTGTTATGGACAAAATATCGGGCAGACTGACAGTATTTTTTGAAGAGTTACTTTGGATAGACAAACTTGAACGAATATTGGGGTAAAGTTATCGTTGTACAAGGTCACGTTTGGAACAGAGTTCAGTGACTGTGAGATATACGATTTTGTTCTGAAAAATTACTATCGGCTGAAATTTAGTCCGGCTGTGACAACGGATGTAAAAGAATCTGGTCGTAATCCGAAACGGGTACAGCGGGAAGTGCGGAAACAGATGCAGAACACCAGCATAGGCACAAAATCGCAACAGGCTTTGAAATTACAGCAGGAGCAGTTGAAAACTGAACGCAAGGCAGTGAACCGGAAGCGACGGGAAGCAGAAAAACAGCGGCAGTTTGAACTGAAACAGCAGAAAAGGAAAAAGAAGCATAGGGGCAGGTAAAAACTGCTCCAAATGTTTCTATAATAAAGACTATTTTGGAGGAGAAAATGGGATTTGAAGCAAAAGAAAAGGCAGTAGATAAATTGCTTAACGATGCAATTTATTATATTCCGAGAAATCAAAGGAGATATGTATGGACAAGCTCTAACTGGACAGACCTGTATGAAGACATCTTATTAGTAGCGGATAAAGTGGCAGACTCACATTTTATAGGAAGTATAGTTTTAAAGGACGAGGGTAAAGAAGATGGGTTGTCAAAATATACAGTAATTGACGGACAACAAAGAATTCTTACATTGACCATTTTTTTGATAGCTATTATGTTCATATTGAAAAAAAGAAATTTGATGGCTGATTTTGGTGGTACTCAAAAATATTTAGTGGCAAAAGATATTAAGAATAATTTACGGGAAATAGTTTATCCAGAATATCATTTGACGTTACCTAATATGGTAAATACTGTTATGGATATACAACAAAAGGATATAGAAGATTTGAGTATTTCTGCTTTTGGTAATACCTGTTTGATATCTGAGAAGAAAGATAAAGTTATTGTAGATGCTTTTAAGTTTTTTGCAGGGAAGCTATCACCGCTAGAAGATGAAAAAATATTACAGATAAGAGATGCGTTAATTGGTATTAGTTATGTTAATATTATCTCTTCGACAGAAGAGGATTCATATACAATATTTGAAATATTGAATGCCAGAGGCTTAGATTTGGAAGATCATGAATTACTGAAAAATTATATAATGAGATATCTGCAACCAGTAGAGAGGAGAGATGATGCAAAAAAAATCTGGGAAGAAATTGAAAATAGTTTAGGTAAAAATCAGAAATCTTTTCTTAGATATTATGCAATACATAAATATAATTATAATACAGATAAAAAGCAAGGGATAAGCGTTTATAAATCAATACAGAAAGCGACAAAGGGGCGAAATGTTAATTTGTTATTGAATGATTTGCGGTTGAAATCGCAATTATATTACAAAATTCTTTTCCCCGCGAATCCTGATAGTTTGGAATATGAGATATTCACATTTTTTAAGAGAAATAGGGTCGAACAATTTCGACCTCTAATTATGAGTTTGATGCATCAGAAAATGTTAGAAAAACTATCGGATGAACTGTATGAAGAAATTTTGAAATACTTGTATAAATTTTTTGTGTGTTATAAAATAATTGGGGAGGAGAACTCTAATAAGTTAAGTGATACAATTTATAAGTATGCTTACCTTATAGAAACAGAATATTCTAATTCTAAAGTAAAAGAATGTATAAAAGCTTTGAATGAAAAATTGCCTACGTTAGATTCGTTTATTAATACATTTAAAAATATAGGTTGGTCGAATCATTGGGGAATTTATAAAGACTCAAAAAGTAAAGAACGCTGTCAACTCATTTTAGAGATTATAGAAAAGTATGTTGCCAGTCGGGAAATAAATATGCCAGTAACGATAGAGCATATTTTGCCAGATTGTGAGCGGATTGAGAATGCTCAAATTGGAAACTTGTTTTATTTGGAAGAAAATTTGAATAGACAATGTGCAACTAAACCTTTAGAACAGAAAATAGATATATATGACAAATCATCTTTGGCATCGCCTAAAGGTTTTGCAAAACGATATAGAAATAAAACATTCAATCCGGCAGATAGAACGGTATTTTTAGCAAAACTAATTTATAATAATATTTTGGAGATTGATTTATAGTTTTTGTGTCTGTTTTAAGAGTGGTGATGATATTTAAGACATAGCGCTAGTGCCGTGTCAATAGGGAAAACGGTAGCTCGGGCTAGCTATGTGTTGGTTTTCGATTAATTCTGGTATATCAGGAGGACATACTTGTTAAGCAATGTTACGCTTTAGAGTGTCTGGAATGCTTATTTTACAGTGGGTTGAAATGTTAAAATGACGTTGACAATATTTTATACCTATACTGTTCAAATCCGTCTTTTGCTGCGTAACGGGAATAAGTAGCGGTTATCTTGCATAAAATTTTAATGGAAAGCCCTATTGATTTTTCTCTTTGCGCTTGCTAAAATGTAGGTACAAAGAAAGTTTACCACTGACCGATATGTGGTATATAAATGGTCGGGTTGTAAGTTTACCGCTGACCGATATGCGGTATATAAATGGTTGGGTCGAAAGTATAGTCCTTCGCCACAAGGCGGAGGACTTTTCCGTAATGAGGACAGGCAAATGAAGAAAACAGGATTTTATATTATCAAAGATAAATTCTTTGAAGATATGCCAGACCCGTATCTCAAAGGAAACAAGGCGGGAAACAGACCACATTATTACTGCTTTGAAGATACGAATACCGGGATATACTGGATGATTCCGTTGTCCAGCCGCATTGATAAATACAGACGGATTGTGGAGAAAAAAGAAAAAGCCGGAAAACCTTGTGATATTCTCCATATCGTCAAACTGGATGACAACCGGGAGAGTGCATTCCTGATACAGGATATGTTTCCGATTACAGAAGAATACATAGAACGAGAATACACAATCGCTGGAAATCATCTGATGTTGACGAGTGAGCATACCGCCAGGGAGATTGAACAGAAAGCAAGAAAAGTTATAGGTATGTTGAAGCGCGGTATAAAATTTACACCAACGCAACCAGACGTTATGGCGATATTGGAGAAGTTGAGTGAGCGTAGATAGCTTTTTTGTTGGTGAAAAAATTACATGGTGTTAGCACCATGTAGATAGGGCAGACAAGGAGAAAATGGCGGCTCTGGCTGGCTCTATTTTGGCTCTAAAAATTTGGACTGGCACTAATACGAAAGCGTTTTTTGAAGAATATGGATAATAAATCCATTAAAAATCAGAAAAAAACAGTTAGTTCAAGTTATCCGCTGAGGAGTTTGAGTAATGTACACGAGCCAAGAAATGCCGAATTTACGGCGTTTCTTGGCTCGCTTTTTGCCCGGTGACGATAATTTTTGTAGAGTTTTCTACTTTGCTGTTAATTTAAGAATTTATTGAGTAAATCAATATGTTGTTTATGGTAAGAGACCCTTTATATTTTATATAATAGGAGTATAGAAAAGCAAAGGAGGATAGTAAATGGCAACAGCAAAAGAAATAGGTCAACGTTGTAGAAAATTTAGAAATGCTTTAGGGCTTAGCCAACAAGGATTGGCGGATAAAATAGGAACGACCCCGCAGAATATCTCAAAGTATGAAAAAGATGGTATCTACAATATAGAAATGATTCAAGAATTATCTCAAGCGCTTGGTCATGACCTGCTTTCAGATGAAATGGATGCTGAAGGAAAGGTTGGCGAGATAGGACAAGAAATACTTGCGTATTTGGTAGATGATAATATGCCATTCAATGATGAAAAAATAGGATATGCAGAAGCTGATAATATTTTGGATGGTAAAGTTCTTTATGGTCTTGACCAAAATAGAATAATGAATGAAATCTTCAAGCTCGAAAAATTAGGATTATGTGTCAGAGAACAATATATAGACTATTATGGAGATAGAAAAGACCGAATTTTTATTACGGCAAAAGGTGCAATTACATTGAAACATATATCAGAGGATATTATTGTGAAAAATAATTTGCAATCTGTTATTACATATGAAATGATATGCAAAGGGTACGATAATTATCAAGAGTATATTGATAATCAGATATTAGAAAAGAAAATTCGCAATTTGAAAATTAATAGCGGATTTCGTGCAGACTTTATTCATTATTTACATAAAAAGTATGAAGCAGGTTTAGACAAATACAGATATGATATAGGATTCGATACAGATTTAATAGTTGGAGAAAATTGCTATTTTGATATCATGTATCATATGGTTCTAGGTCTGTCAATTGCAGATTTAGAGCATTACTTGAATATAATTTATAAATATCAACATGATGAGACTGCAATTGAAGATGAACTTGGTATAGATACAGTGGAGTATAGTTCAGAAACTTTGATGAGAAAATATGTTCCAGGTATTGATACAGTTGGTCAATCGGTTGATAATATTATGCAACAATATCAATTAGATGAAGATGAAAAATTTATGGAAAAATCTGTGTCAAATAGATTTGAGGAGATGGTAGAAAAGAATGGTTCAAGGAATCCATTTGAATGGTTTACAAAGGATGATATACGAGAGTATATAATTTTAAATTATAAGCCGGCATTAGATGAAAAAGAAAAAATGATAGAACAGCAGCTGTTTGAGATTATGGATTTAGGTACTGAAATTGCTAAGGAATATTTTTTATTTCCAAAAGAATGGGAAAATAATGGATTGGCAGCTTTAGTCAGAAAACTGTTTGGAGTTGTAAAATTGTAAATATATGTTTTATATTTGGGAGGTAATATTATGTTGGGTAAAGATGGAAGAATTTATGATAACAGTTTTGATTTCAATCATGATGGACAACTTAACAGTTATGAAAGAGCTGTGATGGATGATATCGTTTTTAGCACAAGTGAAGATTCGTTTGAACTAGAGGACGATGTTGATGATGTTGAATATTGTTTAGCATTAGAAGGCGTGGATATTGATGATTTAGAAGATATGGATGAAGATAAAAGAAGAGAAGTTTTAGAAGATGCTGGGCTTGATCCGGATGATTTTGATTTTTGATTCTGCAGGAGGACGTGGTTCTGATGAAGGTAATTCGGCATATTGCGACAATAAAAGAATGGAAAACTGTTTCTATTGAATTAAAATTAATTGATTGGGGAGATGGTGAACCACAATATGATATAAGAAAATGGAATGGAAACGAACCTATGAAAGGTATTTCTCTGCGAAAAGAAGATCTGATAGAGTTATACGATGCAATTCAAGAGGAATTGGGGTATGATGTTTGTGATGTAAAATCTGAGACACAGGATTTGTCTTTTGAGATTGCAGAATCGGATGAGGAAGTACTACCATTTGGTTTGTCTGTTACTTCTTCTGATGAAAAAGATTTAAGTAATTGTGAAACAGAAGAGATTCTTAATTATAGAAACGTTATCGTACATGATAAATTCGATAGTTGCGTTAAAGAACATCATGAATATGAAGAGGTTTCTGCAATTGTATCAGTATATACAAAATCAGGGGTGGAGGTGTTAACAATTCCAGCAAGACATTGCAAAACCTGCGGAGCATATTATATTTCACCCATAACTTATAACAATCTTATTAAGAAGGGCAGAATCTTATGCAAAGTTGTCACAAAAAATGAATATAATAAATATATTAAAAACACAGCATTTGGTGATTTGGAATTTCAGTCGATACTTGCTATTACAGGGTATAATGTAAATTCGAAAGATGCTCTATCTGATACTTGCCGGCAGACAATCCTTAGCCGAGCAATAAATGATGGTGTATATACAAAAGAAAAAGCTTTAAATCATATAAGCTTTCTTATTAAGCTTAATGAGGATAAAGATAATATGGCTTATGCAGTTGAAAAATGGAAGCGAGATCAAGAGTTTCTAAGAGGTGGTATCATTGGAAACACAATTAGGGTGGCAGGAGTTGTTATGTGATGGTGGAAATAGTTTAACTCTCTGGAAGCATAATTCCGGGAAATTGGAAATCAGTGTTTCGGTATACGGGAATCATCTTATTTGTGTTTAACTATTAGTTCATTTAAAAGATACATATAGTAGAGTTACTTATGAGCAAAGGGAAAGAGTGAATGGTTTGATTTTTTCATCGGAATTTCCTATAAAGAGTATAATAAGAAGAAAGTAATTGCTGCAATAATAAAAATGAATATTTTTTTAGAAAATATCATGAGGCAATGTAAAAGCTTTCGGAACTGAAAACGAAAGGAAATAAAAATAGTGTTATTGAGTGTAATTGTAGCGTTGGTTTTATGTGTAATAGAAATAACGGCGTTGGTTGTGGCGAGTCCGATGATGAAGCCGGCATTTCTGCTCAGTTTTCTTCCGGAGGATGTAAGGCTTGCGGCAAAAGATCATCCTGAGCCTCCGAAGAGCAAGCAGATACTTGCATACCTGATTTTCTCTGTGTTTATTATTGCCATGATTGGTGGAATTATTTACATTGGCGTGGACGGCATTCGAAACGGCTGCGGCTTTTGAAAATTGACCTTGCGTTTCATGGTTATGCTTTATATCAATAAGGCATTCGATATTCTTGTCCAGGACCAGTGGCTTGTCATGACGGTTGGATTTTATAAAAAAATCTTCCCGGAGACAGCCGGCTGCGAAGGTTGGAAGAACAGAGGTTTTAACAACAAAAAGCAGCTTGTTAGAATCATTGCCTATCCGTTCCTGTGTATGATGACAGCAGGAGTATTTATGCTATTATGAAGTAATAAGAGGCTGGAGAAAGATTTGTTCTATGTTATCATTTTGATATAATGGAAAAAGTTTGAAATCTAAATAGGACTAAAAAGGACAAGAATTAGAAATAGCAATCTTTTTTATAAGAAGGTGTTTCTAACAAAGAACATAATGAATATGACTAAAGAAATTGCGAGAGTATAGCAAGATTGCAATGAAAGAGTTTTTGACCAGTTTAGGATAAAATGGAAATGGAAAGATATAAAATTATATAATTAAGCAGATATTTGGCAAGTACAACGGAAAATACACTTATGAGGTATCGGGATGAAATAAAGAAATTGTTTTTGGGGAATAGAAAAAGTAGAATTGCAAGAAAAGTAGGTTCTATCAAATTTCAGATAAAATTGATGTGTATATATTTAATAATAAACAAGATTATGGAAAGTAGACAGTTATATATAACGAAATTTCAACCTATTTATTATTGAATTATGGAACAAAGCAAATTAAAAAGAAGAAAATTTTTGTTGCAGAAATTGCGACTAAAGATTATAATTTCTGTAAGTAGAAATAGAACAATAAATTTTTCCATTATGAGTGACAAAATAAAATGAAAGGATGGATTATAATGGATTGCTGTAATTGCGGACGCAGCTTGAAAAATTCACCATACACACTGCCATGGGAAGATGGTGATAATGAATATGGTTATTGGATTTGCACGAATTGTGGTAACAAAAATATTGATTGGTCAAGTGTAGATGATGATTAAAGAACATCCTCAGGATTTTATTCCTGAGGATGTTCCTTAGTTTAGTCAGATTCACAAGGGAGTATTTCAATTATAATTAGAGAAAATGCAATGCACTCTATTCCTAATCGTACTCCCCCCCTACTTCTCTTTCCTATCTTCCTCATACTCTTTAATCGTTTCTTCCAAAATATCACATGCCGTCTCCACGGTCATCTTGCAGCGGTATTCCGGCTTGAAGGACTGGGGCTTAATGTCCTTGCACAAGGTGGAGCCGTATTTTGCATTGAATTTGCGCATCAGCTTCATGACAACGGGGCGGATGTCCTCACTTTCGTGTGCCTTGGCTTCCACGTACTTCATGGATAAGACGGAAGCGGCGGCAAGCACGGCACCGCAGGTGTTTCCACACTGGATACCGGCGCCGTAAGCGCCGACCATAATCATATCCCTGTCGTGAAGCTTCAGGTCATAATAATCATTGGCAGCCCGGAGCAGGGTCTCCGCGCAGTTGTAATTCTGCTCAAAATAGTACTTCTGGTAAACATCTTTTAACATAAACATTCTCTCCTTTTTCTTGATGTATTTAATTGAATATTAAATTACCTTATGCTCCAGCCATTTCCGGGAATGGAACCGAATGGTAAAGATAATGGCGCGCAGGCTCCAGTCGGCGAACATGCCAATCCACACGGCAATGGGACCGAAGCCCCAGACACGGCAGAGGTAAATGCACAGGCTGACACGGCAGAGCCACATGGTACAGCAGGAAGTAATCATGGAAAATTTCACATCCCCGGCAGCACGCATGCCGTATGCCGGAATAAAGGAAAGCACCCAGGAAATAGGCTTGGTAATTGTAATGAAAATAACCATGTTGAAACAAAGCTTGGCACTTTCCGCTTCCATACCGCCGAGCATGGTAATTGGTTTCGTGAGCGCAAGGACAATGAGACAGCTTGCAATAATGACGATTTCCGCCAGCCGGGAAAGCTTCTTTATATAGTAAACGGCTTCGTCTTTTCTGCCCGCTCCCAGGCATTGTCCCACAACGGTCATCAGACCGATGCCGATGCCCATGGCAGCTACACCGTTTAACATTTCCAGAATATTGGTCATGGCCTGGGCGGCAATGGCGATGGTGCCCAGCGTGGAAACCGTAGACTGAATGGCCAGTTTGCCAAACTGGAACATACTGTTTTCAATGCCCGAAGGAATACCGATATACAGGATATTTTTAATTAAGGAAAAATCCGGCCGGATGGACAGATAATTGCGGACGGAAATAGGTTCCTTTTCTCCGCGAAGCTGCCAGATAACGACCACGGCACAGAAAATCCGGGAAATCAGAGTGGAAATGGCAGCACCGGCAACGCCCATATTCAGCCCAAAGATAAGTATAGCATTTCCGCCGATATTTAGAAAGTTGGAAATGACGGATATTATCATGGGTCTGCGGCTGTCGTTCTGCGCTCTCATAATGGAAGCTCCCGCATCGTACAGACCGATAAACGGGAAGGAAAGCAGGGTAAACAAAAAATAAGACTGGGAGTTTGCCATAACGTCGGCTTCTACTTTTCCGAAAATAAAGTGCAGCAAGGGGACACGGAAAAGCAGGCAGAGCAGGGAAAGGGCTGTGGAAAGCACTGCCATTACCAGCAATACCTGCCGGGCAGCATGATTGGCGCTCTTTTCGTTGTGGCTTCCAAGATACTGGGAACAAAGTATGGCGCCGCCGGCAGCCAGGGCAGAAAGCGCCTGGATAACCAGCACGTTTATGGAGTCCACAAGAGACACGGCGGAAATGGCGGCAGAGCCCACGTTGCTTACCATCATGGTGTCCACGGTTCCCATCAGGCAGCTTAAGAGCTGTTCCACAATAATGGGAATGAGGAGCTTTTTAAGGTCCAGATTGCTGTATATATGGTCGGAGTTGTTCATAGGTAAAGCTTCTTTCTGTGATGTTTCTGCAAATGCAGAGGTATTATAGCACGATTCTTTGGAAAATCATATCCCCAAATCTTCCAGAAAACAATAGCGGAAAACACTTGCGAAGAGCCCCTGTTTACGTTACATTTACAGTAAAGAAAAGAAACTCAGGAGGAAAACCTATGGAAATCAGTGCAAGTGTAAAATATGTAGGAGTGAATGACCATCAGGTGGATTTGTTTGAAGGACAGTACCGGGTACCGAACGGTATGGCATACAATTCTTATGTGATTATGGATGAAAAAACAGCGGTCATGGATACGGTTGACGGCTCTTTCAGCGAAGAATGGCTGCAGAATCTGGAAACAGTATTGGAGGGAAAGACACCGGATTATCTGGTTATCCAGCATATGGAGCCCGACCATTCCGCCAGTATACCGGCATTTTTGGAAAAATACCCGGAGGTAACGGTGGTTTCCACGGCTATGGGTTTTAAATTTATGGAGCAGTTTTTCCCGGAATATTTTGCCAGGGCAGGCATAGAAAAGAAACTGGTAGCAGCAAACGGCGGAACACTGGAACTTGGTGAACACACCCTGCACTTTGTGTATGCACCCATGGTGCACTGGCCGGAGGTTATGATGACGTATGAGTCCGCAGAAAAAATTCTTTTTGCAGCGGACGGATTCGGAAAATTCGGAGCTCTGGATGTGGAAGAGGACTGGACGGACGAAGCCAGACGTTATTATATCGGGATTGTGGGAAAATACGGCGCACAGGTGCAGGCGGTCTTAAAAAAGGCGGCCACACTGGATATCCGGACAATCTGCTCCCTGCATGGCCCGGTATTAAAAGATAATCTGGGATTTTATCTGGAAAAATATGATAAGTGGTCTTCCTATCAGCCGGAAGAGGCAGGCGTTGTGATTGCCTATGCGTCCGTTTACGGAAATACCCGTAAGGCAGCCGAATATCTGGCGGAAAAACTGGCAGAGAAAGGACAGAAAACGGTTCTGTACGATTTGGCAAGATGCGACAAAACAGAAGCCATAGCGGATGCGTTCCGTTATGACAGACTGGTGCTGGCGGGAATTACCTATAACGGTGACCTCTTCCCCTGCATGCGTGCCTACATCGAGGGGCTGACCGAGCGCAGTTACCAGAACCGTAAGGTTGCGGTTGTTGAGAACGGAACCTGGGCGCCCCTGGCAGAAAAAATCATAACGGGCATGTTAGAAAAGAGCAAAGACATTACCTTTGCCGAAACGAAGGTATGCATCCGCTCCGCCATGAATGAGCAGAATAAGGCAGAATTGGAAAAATTAGCCGAAGAACTGGCAATTTCGCTCTCTTAGAAATAAATCAATAATCCCAATAGAGCGGCAATCAGCACCGGTATGGAAATACGGATACCATAGCTGATGTACTTGCGGAAGGAAAAGGGAATGCCCATTTTGTTTAAGATGCCGGACCACATAATCCCGGCAAGGGCGCCGAGCGGCGTGAAATAGGCGCCAATGTTGGAGCCGATGATGCTGGCATATGCCGCAGGCAGGCGGTCGGCTTCCGGCAGGTGGCTTACAATGGAGCTGAATGCCACGGACATGGGAATGTTATTCATGACATTGGCAGCTAAAAAGGAAGCTATGCCGTACTTCCAGACAAGATGGTCCGTGCCGAAAAAGTCGCTGATTATGGTCGTTACTTGATAGCGGTCAAGGGTTAAAACCAGAAGGAACATGGACAGTACGAAGGGAATCAGCTCCCAGGGGGCACGCATGATGGTGTGAAGGAGGACACGCTCTTTCACACCTTTTTTCTTTTTATAAATGGTAACACAAAGAAACAGGCTTACGGCAAAGCCTAAGGTGATGTACCACATTTCCAACCCGATGTAGGAGGATAAAATCAACAGAATGGTGCAGAAAACAAGGTGCAGCAAGCCGATGATGACCAGCCCTTTGTCACGGATTGCCGGTTTTTCTTCCTTTATGGAAATAGGCTGAGATAGCGGTTTTCGGAAAATCATCAGTAACAGAAGAAAAGCTGTTATGCCGGCAAAAAGTGTGGGAAGCAGCATGTGTGCCGTATAGGTACCAAAGCCGATGCCGTTTGCCGTAGCCAGGTAAATATTGGTAGGGTTGCCGATGATTAACATCATGCTCCAGGTGTTGGCGGCAACAAATTCACCGAACAGATACGGCATGGGGTCAATTTCCGCTTTTTTAGAAAAATAGCAGATAAAAGGCGTAAAAGTTAAAATAATAATGTCGTTGCTGGTAAACACCGTCAGCACGGAAACCAGCAGAAACAGGACACAGAACAGCCGGAGCTGGCTGGTTTTGGCAAATTTTAAGGAAATGCCGGCAATGTAGGAGAAAAAGCCAACCTCATCCAGATAAATGGAAAGCGTGGTCATGGAGATGAAAAGCGTCAGAATTTTCAAGGGGTTGATGCTTCCGGAAGAAGTCAGCCCTTCCCACATGACCGGAAGAGGCAGCAGGCGGAAAAGCAAAAGGGCAATGCTGCCAAGCACCGGAGCCGTCCAGTAAAAAATGCGGATATGGTATTTTCCTATATTTATAGATGGATTGGTCAGGATGGTAAGCACAAGAGCAACGCAGACCAATCCGGCAATGATACATACGGAGTACATGTTTCCTCTCTTCCGCAGCCTAAAAGGAAAGCTGCAAGGTAAAATATTTCCGCAGCAGACATCCTGTTTGCCGGGAATGTTATTAAGAGCATTGTACCACAGACAAAGAAATGTTAGAATAAAAAAAGATGTTTACGCAGGGAAATTTTCGATAGAATTATAGTCACATGAGATACAAGGTATGGGGTAGAAAGATGAATGCAACGGAAGAATTACGATGGGGATTGGAAACAGCTTATATTGATGGAACGGTAGCCTCTAATATGGCATTTAAGCCGCAGTTTGTTTCCAACAATTATAAAGAAGGTAAAAAAGTTCTTTCATCTATAGAAGAGGAACTTTTGGCATGTGAACAATTTCAGATTAGTGTTGCGTTTATCACTATGGGCGGAATAGAGCCATTATTACAAACGTTAAAGGAATTGGAGAAAAAACATATTCCGGGGCAAATTCTTACCACTAATTATTTGAATTTCAGTGAGCCTAAGGCACTGGAAAAGCTGCATGCACTTCAAAATATTACCTTAAAAATGTACGATGTAGAGAGTGCGGAGGAAGGGTTCCATACGAAGGGATACATTTTTAAGAAGGAAGAGATTTATCGGATTATTATAGGCAGCTCCAATATGACGAAATCTGCTCTTACCACAAACAAGGAATGGAATACCAAAATTATATCAACAGAGCAGGGAGAAGTCGCCGGAGAGATTATAAAGGAGTTTGATGATTTATGGCATTCGTCGTATGTTTTAGAATTTGATACTTTTTATGAAAATTATAAAGAAAAATATAATATTATTAAACGTCAGCGTGAGATTGCCAAGCAGGAACAGGTTACTTCCTTAGAAAAATATAAGTTGCAGCCAAACAGTATGCAGGTGGGATTTATTTCTAATTTGCGTAAGATACTGGAGTCAGGAGAAAAGAGGGCTCTTTTAATTTCAGCAACCGGTACCGGAAAAACCTATGCATCCGCTTTTGCTATGAGGGAATTAGGCTTTAAGAGAATTCTTTTTCTGGTGCACAGAGGACAGTTGGCAAGGCAGACTAAGAAATCTTACGAAAAGGTATTCGCAAACACCGTATCTATGGGTTTGGTAGGAGCGGGATACCACGACTATAATAAAGACTATATTTTCGCAACGGTTCAGACTCTCAATAAGGATGAACATCTTATGGAATATAAACCGGATGCTTTTGACTGCATTGTTTTGGATGAGGCACATCATACTTCTGCAGATACCTATCAAAAGGTGATGAACTATTTTACTCCCAAGCTCTGGTTGGGAATGACGGCAACACCTGATAAGCGTGATGACAATATTGCAGGAAGGAATATATATGAAATATTTCATTACCAAATAGCATATGAAATTCGTTTGCAACAGGCTATGGAGGAAAATCTTTTATGTCCGTTTCACTACTTTGGAATTAGTGATATTGCCATGCTGGGCGACAAACAAGTTAATGCAAAAAAGATAACAGACAGAGATTTTAATATGCTGACAGGAGAGGAAAGGGTAAAACATATTGTAGAACAAGCGCATTATTTTGGATACAGTGGAGAAAAGGTAAAGGGGCTTGTATTTTGCAGTCGGATTGATGAGGCGGCAGTTTTATCAGAGAAGTTTAATCAGACAATAAATCCGGAGACAGGCAAAGTTTTCAGGACTATGGCACTGAGTGGAAAAACTTCGGAAGAAGAAAGGCAGAGGGCTTTTGAAAGACTGGCTATGAATGAAGAAGAGGCCGATGAAAGTAATATACCGCTGGACTATATTTTCTCAGTGGAAATCCTGAATGAAGGTGTGGACATTGTGGAAGTAAACCAGGTTATTATGCTTCGGCCGACAGAGTCTCCTATTGTATTTATTCAGCAATTAGGTCGTGGTCTTAGAAAGGCAGCAGGAAAAGAATTTGTTGTTGTGTTGGATTTTATAGGTAATTATAGCAATAATTTTATGATTCCCATTGCTTTATCCGGAGACCGTTCGTATAATGCGGATACCATTCGAAAATATGTAATCAGCGGGAACAATACCATTCCGGGGGCATCCACGGTGCATTTTGACGAAATCGCCAAGGATAAAATATTTGCGTCTATAGACAAGATAAAGGGAATGAAAACAATCATTCGAGACAGCTATGTATCTCTGAAAAATCGTTTGGGCAGAGTTCCCTACCTTTTGGATTTTTATGAAAATGGAGAAGTAGACCCACTGGTAATTATTAAGGAGTATAAAACATATCAGGCTTTTCTAAAGTCCATGGAAAAGGAAAATTATCAGGGAAAGTTTACCGATGATGAGATTACGACATTGGAATACCTGTCAAAAACGGTGCTGAGTGGCGCACGTCCATATGAATTGGAGATATTAAGAAAGCTGTTGAAGGAGGGAACTGTCAACTTTGAAAAGTTCGACAATGATTTTGCAGTTACATATGGCTATCATGTCAATTTAGACTCCTTTGATAATGCCGTGGAAGTGCTTCAGGGAAAATTTGTTAGCAAAGAGGAGGAATATCAGAAGTATTCTCATATGGATATTTTGTGCAGAGAGGAAGACAGAAGGTTAAAAAGGCTGATAGGTTTTGCAAAAAGGCTTGAAAATGCAGAATTCTTAAGACAGGTTGACGATATTGTAGAGGTGGGATTGAAACGATATGCGGATAAGTATGAAGCAGGTGTAACCGAAAAATCCCCTTTTGTCATATATGAAAAATATTCCAGACGTGATGTAAGTCTTCTTATGAATTGTGGAAAAGATTTATCTTCTACTATGTATGGAATGAAACGAATTGGGGATGATACCTTTATTTTTGTAACCTACCATAAAGAGGAAAGTACAGATGATAAAAATTATATAGACGGAAAACCCGATTATGCGGATGCTTTTGAGGATAACATGATATTTCTTTGGGATTCCCAGATGGGACGAGGCACCGAAAGCTCGTATGTGGAGGACGTAGTTCAAGCAAAACGCAAACATCTTTTTGTGAAGAAAAGTGATGCAGAAACCGGCTTTTATTATATGGGACAATTTGATGTAATGGATGTCAAAGCAGCAAAGAAAAAGGATAATACCGGAAAAATGAGGGACATTGCAAAATTACGGATGAAAATGCACCATGCGGTGAGAGAGGATTTGCTGCGGTATCTGCAAAGTAATATACCGACAATGGAGGAAAAAGCACAATGAAAACAATCAGAGTAGTGGCGGCCGTGATAAAGGCTGTAAATAAAGAGGGCAGTCCCATTATTTTTGCGACTCAGAGAGGTTATGGGGAAATGAAGGACGGCTGGGAGTTCCCCGGTGGAAAAATCGAAGAGGGGGAAACTCCGGAGCAGGCATTAAAACGGGAAATCATGGAAGAACTGGATACGGAAATAGCCGTGGGAGATTTTATAGAAACGGTAGAATACGATTACCCTGCGTTTCATCTTTCCATGGACTGTTTCTGGTGTACCATCGTGAAGGGGGACCTTGTCCTGAAGGAGCATGAGGCGGCAAAATGGCTTACCAAGGAACAACTTGACGAGGTTGCCTGGCTGCCGGCAGACATTACTTTGGTGGAAAATATAAGGAAGGCACTGTAGACACTATCTATACAGGAAAATCAAAATTGGACACCGTTTATTTTGCAAGGAATACCCTCGGTTACAGCTATTTCTTTATAATGACAGGCATTGGCGGTATCTATTAACAGATTGCAGTTGTTTCTTGCGCAGGATTTCAGTATGGATTTTTTGTGTGTACGGTCGTAGATATATTCTTTCTTGCGGATAAGTTTTGAGGTGTTGTCAAAAGCAAAAACAAAGCGAATGAGTTCCACTTCCTGATGCGGCATGTATTTTTCTTTGCTTTGCTGAATACCGGCACTTTCGTCTATCCAGGTGCATATGCAATACTTTTCCATGGTAATGTTGGCATTAACGGAAATTTTGTTGTTGGATACCCAGCCGAGCATATATCCGTACTTTTGGTAAAATTCAGAGCTTTTTTGTACATTTTGGAATTGGGAGATATGTGATTTGGAATAATGGATGTGCTTATAGGATTTCTGCCGATGATGTCATTGAAGAGATACTGCGGTCTGTTATAACCATGTGACCGGTATGTGTTATTTTGAATACCCATCAGATGTGGAAAATTAGCTTTCTCACCAAGGAGAATAAAGCTATTTTCATTATAGGTAATGACAAGATAAAAAGTCTTCAAGTAATTTACATGGAAGAAATCCGCACATAATTGAATATCGGTAAGATTCATATGTGTATCATTTCTCCTTTGAAAAACAGAAGCTCCTGGAATTATCCAAGAGCCTTGTTACCGGCAATCGTTCACGATTATTTTTTTATCAGGGGAGTGCCCGGAACAGCCGATATGTTTCCCTCAGCAAGTGAGCCTGATTTGTTTGTAAAACATATTATACACAATTTTAGAAAAATGTCTACTATAAAATGAAAAAATAAAAATGTATACATAATAAGCAAGGAAAACACTATGAACCCTGCATTAAAAAAGCAATTAGCCATCGATTTCTGCTGTACAGAGGAAGCGGTGGAGAGGAAAGAAAACATATTTACGGAATATACGCCGCTAACAGGAAGAAGAATTTTCAAAGAGGGAGAATGCTTCTTAAAGGCTGCGTGTGTACAGGGGAAAATTCTGGCAACGGGAAACCCGGAAATTATAAAATGGATGAGTACAAGATATGCCCATAGAAGCGGTGCCTGGTTTATGGACTATGAAAGCCTTCGGGAATTAGATGAAAAAATGCGGGAGTTTGGCTATCGCATCGGGCAGGCACATCCTTTTTACATTGCAGAGAAGAAAACGGAAGTAAATACGGAAGGCTTTGTTATCCAAAAATTCGTTGGGGAAGAAATCGAACAATTCCGCGGAGATAACCGTCTGGGAGAGGCATTCCTCTTTGAGGAGGTACCCAAGGACGAAATAGGAATAGCCGCTTATAAAGACGGAGAACTTCTGGGGATGGCGGGTGCCACCAGCGACAGCGACCGGATGTGGCAGATTGGTATAAATGTGATGCCGGAGGCAGAAGGAATGGGCATCGGTTCCATGTTGGTAACGCTGCTTAAAAATGAAATTCTGGATTTGGGAAGATTGCCGTTTTACGGAACTGCCATGTCCCATATAGCATCCCAGAAAGTGGCGCTGAAGGCGGGATTTTATCCGGCATGGGCGGAACTGTGTTGTGAGAAAATATGTGAAAAATAAAGCAAAGCGAGGACAGAATTTTGGAAGAAACAAATCACAAGCGCCGCGTGCGCTACACTGGAAAATATCCGAAAAAATTTGAGGAAAAATACAAGGAACACAGTCCGGAGAAATATGCGGATACGGTGGCGAAGGTCATCGAAAAAGGCTCCACACCGGCGGGCATGCACATCCCCATTATGGTGCAGGAAATCCTTGATTTCCTGGAAATAAAACCGGGGCAGCAGGGGCTTGACTGCACGCTTGGATATGGCGGTCACACCGGCAAAATGCTGGAACAATTAGGGGGACAGGGCAGGCTGATTTCCCTGGATGTGGATCCGATTGAATCGGAGAAGACCGTAAAAAGACTGCGTGAGGCCGGCTTTTCGGAAGATAATTTTATCTTCCGGCTGATAAATTTTGCCAATATTGACAAGGTGGCGGAGGAATGCGGAAAATTTGATTTTGTACTGGCGGATCTTGGCGTTTCCTCCATGCAGATTGATGACCCGAAGCGAGGATTTTCCTATAAAACGGAGGGACCATTAGACCTGCGGCTAGACCCCACCCACGGGGACAGTGCGGCGGAGCGGCTGCATCAGATTACCCAGAAGGAATTTGCAGGCATGCTTACAGAAAATTCGGATGAACCCTTTGCGGAAGAAATAGCGGCTAAGGTTTTCTTCAAGATGAAAACCGGAGCGCCCATGAACACCACTACGGAGCTGCGGCAGGCGGTAGAAGAAGCGCTTCTTAAAATCCCTGCAAAGAATTTCCCCGGAGAGGACAGGACGGAAGCAGTGAAAAAATCCTGCGCCCGCACGTTTCAGGCGCTGCGCATCGATGTAAACAGCGAATTTGAGGTGCTTTACAGCTTTTTGGAAAAGCTGCCGGGCATTTTAAAGCCGGGAGGCAGGGTTGCTGTTCTGACCTTCCATTCCGGCGAAGACCGTCTGGTAAAAAAAGCATTTAAGGAAGGAAAGAAAGCGGGAATTTACACGGAAATTTCGGAAGAAGTGACCAGGCCCTCCGCAGAAGAATGCCGGAGAAATCCGAGGGCAAAATCCACGAAGCTCAGATGGGCTGTCGGCGGTTTCTGTTTGACAGACAACAGATAGATTTGGTAAAATAGGTGTAGTATCATGCAACCAGGGGAAAAGTTGTGTAAGGACAGGGATATTCTATGAGAAAAAGACGCAGGGCACTAAATGCCATTATAATGAGTATTGTTATGACGGTAGGGTTGTTCTTCGGAATGGAAGATACTTTGACGGTCTATGCGGAAGTGATTACCGTAACGAACAATATGACCATCAATACGGAGACGGAGGACGACTACCATCTGAGCGGCGATAACCAGCTTAATGTCGGAAGTCAGGGGAAAGTCAAAGGAAAAATCTACTGCTCCGGCGGCGTTGTGGTAAATGAGGGCTATGTCCGTGCGGTGGAAAGCAGCTTTGCGGACTTCTATAATGAAAGCGGGGCAACTGTGGACAGTATCCAGGCAGGATACGGTACGGTTGTCAACAAAGGGGATATTACAAATCTTGGACTGGCTGCCAACAGTTCCACGTATGCATCTGTTCTGGAAATGAACGGAGGCAAAGTGGGTACGGTCAGTAGTAACGGCAGTATGGGTCTTCCTCAAATAAAATTATCTTCGGGAACCATTCAGAATCTAAATGTCAGCTGTGACCTGCAGGCATTGGGGACAGCTAACGTGGACAATCTGGGAGGTTCCGTCACATTAAGCGGCTCCGGTACGGTTCATGTCGGCGGGACATTGAATCTTGCGGGAGATTATTCGGGCACATCAGCTATTCTCAGTGTTGATAAAAATACTCAGATTACCATTGCTGCGGGAAGCAGAATAAAAGTTTATTACAACAATCATGCATATGTGCTTGGCACCCCGGGAACCGGTACCCTGACAGAATTGGCGGGTCGGACGGTTAACGTGGCTGCTGAGCTGGAAGATACCATAGACTGGAGCAGCAGTACGTCTTTCCCTACAGGAAAATTCCTTTTCGGGGATGAAGTTACAGCGACCTTTACGGCAGCAGACGGCTATTGCTTCCCAACGGGGTATGCGGCATCGACGAGTGGAAGCGGAAGTATATCCACCAAGAGAAACAGTATGACAAAAATTACCGTTACCTATATTTTTGCAGAGGAAATGGCGGATACGGTTACCGTGACACTTCCTCCCGCAGAAGAAAAAACACAGCCGGAGACGGAAACCGGGACCGGAAGTGTGACGGTAGCGGATTTGTATTACGGTACAAAGCCTTCGCCCAGAGCGGAGTCATCCACCAATGGGACAGAGGGAGTTATCTATGAATATAAAATCCGCGGAGCAGCGGATTCCACATATTCGACCAGTGTGCCGGAACAGGTAGGGGCATATACCCTGCGGGCAACCTTTCCCCGCAAAGGCCATTATACAGAGACCACGGCAGTATGTGATTTTTCTATTTATTATCTGCCGGTACCGGAGAATCCGTGCACAATTTCCGGAAAGATCGGAAAAAATAATTTTTACATATCCAGACTGGAGGTTACGCCACCGGAGGGCTATAAAATTGCAGCCACCGATGGAGGAGAATACAAAGACAATATTCTTGTGGGGGACGAAAAGGCACCTGCGGCAATTTACCTGATGAGGCAGAAGGATGGGGCGAAAACAGCAGCCATACCCTTCGGAACATACAAAATAGACATTACACCGCCCCGGATTGAAGCGGAAAACGGAAAAGAGTACTTTGCGGATTATAAAGAGATAAGCATTTCTGACCTGCGTCTTGACGGTATCAGTGTTAATGGGGAGAGGGTAGATTTCGGGGGAACATCCTGTACGGCGGAGCTTTCTTCCAATGACGAGAGCACGGAATATGTAATCCGGGCGGTTGACGAAGCCGGAAACGAAAGTACGGTTACGGTTATTATCTCAGCAGAATGGCTTAAAACAGGTATCGTACCGGCAGACAGAGTTCTTAAGCTGAATCCGCAAAGAGAATATAAATTAGGGAACGGCTCATGGAAGGTCAGCGGAGACAATAATGTTTACAATGGCGGACAGACATTCTATGTGGGCAGCAGGGGCAGTTATACCTTTACCGTGAATTAGACAGCCTGCGGTGCAGAAGGAGAACAGGATGAAGAAACTCGATAAAAAACGCTTGCTTATTGCTCTGACAGCAGTGGTGTTAGCGGTCATTGGTTTTGCTGTATTTTTTTTCCTGAGGAAGGATACATACCGGATTATCAAGGTTTATGAAATAAATGGTACATCCAGGGTAAAGAGAGGAAGCCTTGAGGATCTGGAGCCCTTTGCCAACATGCTTTTACAGTCGGGGGATACCGTGAATGTGGATACGGGAACCATGACTTTGCGGCTGGATGAAGACAAATATGTGTATGCCGAAGAAAATACGGAGTTTTCAATAGAGGCAGCCGGGAACAGTAAAGAAGGCAGAACAACCATAGAATTAAAGAAGGGCGCCATCGTAAATGAAATCCGCCAAAAGCTTGGTGAGGGCTCATCTTATGAAGTGAACACACCCAATGCTACCATGTCCGTAAGGGGCACAACCTTCCGGGTTGAAGTAACGTATGATCAGAACGGAACCTGTTATACAAGGATTACCGTGACGGACGGCAAGGTGGTTACCCGCTTAAAATATGAAGACGGAAGTGTGGCGGAGGAGGAAGTAGCGGTAGAAAAAGACGGGGAAGTCATCATCTATCGTGACAGCACCACAACGGACTATGTAAAGGATATTCCCGGGGAGAATGCCGGGGAAAACAACGGTAACGAAGCGTCAAAGGCAGACGGAACCGATGCCTGCACCGTTACCTTTATGTACGATGGAGAGGTATTCTGCACGCAGACGGTACAGAGCGGAACGTGTGCATCAATGCCGTCCCTTATGCCGGAGAAAGAAGGCCGGTGGGATTATGATTTTACAAAGCCTGTGGAGCAGGATATTGTAATAAAATGGAAATAAGCTTCAGAAACGGAATATACGGTGAAAATCCGGAAAGGTAAGGGAGCATATCTTGGATATCGGGAAATTAAAATCAGTCAGAACAATCCGGGAGTTCTTTGAACTGAAGGATGGAACAGAAATAAAGGAAGGAACGCGTTCCTTTCTGGAAGCCATGACGGAAGTGAGGATAGACCCGGGCTGTGACATTGTTACCGTAGGACATGACAGTGAGGACGGCATGTACATTATTTTAAGCGGGACAGCAGATGTTTACAGTGCGGAAAACACCCTGATCAATACTCTTTCCGAAGGTGATTTTATCGGCGAGCTGGGACTTATTAATGAGGACTGCAGGAAGGCTACCGTGCGTGCAAGGGATGAAGTGGTGTGCGCCAACATAGCCAAACCGCTTTTCGACAGACTGGCAGCCGAAAACCGTAAGATATACGGCACCTTTATGAATATGCTTTATAACAAAACCACGAAGCTGGTAACGGAGAGGGAAAGAATCCGGTCGGAGCTGGCAATCGCTACCCGGATTCAGACAGGATGCCTGGAAGATGATTTTACCGTATTTGAACGGCTGCCGGATGTGAAACTCACGGCCCGTATGCGTCCGGCAAAGGAGGTTGGCGGTGATTTCTATGATATGTTTCTGATTGATGAAAACCATCTGTGTTTTCTGATTGCGGATGTATCGGGTAAAGGAATACCGGCTGCTCTTTTTATGAGTATGGCAAAAACCCATATCAGAAACTATGCGACATTGGGACTGCCCCTTTCCGAAGTGGCGTACCGTGCCAACAACCAGCTCTGCTATAAGAATGAAGAGTCCATGTTTGTAACGGTATTTATCTGTGTACTGGATCTTACCTCGGATACGGTGACATTTGTCAATGCAGGACACAATCTTCCTTTTCTGCAGAGCGGAAACTCGGATTTTGTCAAAATAAAGGCAAAAGCCAATATGGTTTTTGGTATGATGGAAGATATGCCATACAGAGAACAGACATTTACCCTGAAAAAGGGAGACTGTCTGTATCTGTATACGGACGGTGTGACAGAGGCATTAAACCCTTCCGGTGAATTTCTGGGTGACGGCAGACTGGAAGAGATGCTGAACCGGAACAGGGACAAGACCGGATCGGTAGATGATTTTACGGACACCATGTACCGGGAAGTAGACAGCTTTGCGGATGGAGAAATGCAGGCGGATGATATTACCATGGTGTTTGTGAGCAGGCAGTAAACAGGAAGGAATAGATTGCAGAGGGGTTGCATGAAAAAAACAGTCAGAATTATTGCAGAATGTTTCGTAGTCTTTGTGTGCGTTTTTTTGTTGACGGTGTGGAATCTATTTTCCCCACTGGATTATATTTTACGGGATGGGCTGTATCAGAGACCGAGAGGCGTTTCCGGTGATATTAAAATTATCGGGATTGATGAAAGAACACTGGAGAGACTGGGACCTGTCGGCACCTGGTCCCGTAGTTACTATGCAGATTTGCTTGACAGGCTGAATGAGGATGAGGAAACCAGACCGCTCGTAATCGGGTTTGATATTATCTTTTCCGGAAATGTGGACGAAGAAGGAGATCAGGCATTTGCAGACAGGGCAGAAAAGGGCGGAAATGTGGTAACGGCATCCCAGCTTTTATACAGTGAGAAAGCGGAGATGGATGAAAACGGAATCCCATATTACAGGATAACAGGCGAAGTGCTGCCTTATGAAGCCTTGAGAAAAGCCGCAATAAGCGGTTATACAAATGTGGCACAGGATTCGGATGGAACGGTCCGCCGCATTCTGGTGGAGCAGGATTACAAGGGCGAAAGCAGGATGATGTTCTCGCAGGTAATTTATAACAGGTACTGTGATGAAAAAATGATAGAGCCCGAAACGGTAAAACAGGACAAAACCGGAAGAACGCTGATAAATTATTCCGGAAAGCCCGGAGACTATGAATACATATCCTTTGTGGATGTGCTTGACGGAAAAATTGACACACGGATTTTTAAGGACTGTATTGTACTGGTAGGGGCATATGCAGCCGGGATGCAGGACAATTTTCATGTGCCGAACGGTCACAGCAGGCAGATGTTCGGAGTGGAAATTCATGCCAATATCCTGCAGGCATTTATGCAGGGAAGATTTTCCGTAAACGGAAATCCCTATATAGCGGGTATACTGGCGGGACTTTTCTGTGCCCTGGTGCATTTTCTGTTCCGGAAAATGAAAATAGCCGGAGCGACTATTCTCCTGGCGGCATCCGTCTTTGCAGGGCTGGCAGTATGTACCGTGCTCAACAACAACGGTATCACCGTCAGTATTCTGTACGTGCCGCTTATGCTTACCGTCTCCTATATTTACTGTCTGGTATTCCGTTATCTTGCAGCAAAGCTGAAGCAGCGAAAGGTACTGAACGCCTTCAAAAAATATGTGGCGCCGCAGGTTGTGGAGGAAATCGCAAAGAAGGGTGATTTCCGGATAAAGCTCGGCGGGGAAAACAGGGATATAGCGGTTCTCTTTGTAGATATAAGGGGCTTTACCACTATGTCAGAGGCATTAGAACCGGAACAGGTGGTGGAAATACTGAACCAATATCTGGAGCTTACCACCGAGTGCATCTTCCGGAATAAGGGAACACTGGATAAGTTTGTGGGGGATGCTACCATGGCAGTGTTCAATTCCCCGTTTGATCTGGAAGATTATGTATATCATGCGGTCTGCGCAGCCATGGATATTGTCAATGGCGGCATTGCCCTTGAGGCGGATTTGAAAAAACGTTTCGGCAGGAGTATTGGGTTTGGAGTAGGTGTCAACTGCGGTCCTGCGGTCGTGGGAAATATCGGATGTGAATTCCGTATGGATTTTACGGCTATCGGGGATACGGTCAATACGGCCGCCCGGCTGGAAGCCAATGCCGGGAAGGGACAGGTGCTTATCAGTGATGAGGTGTACGAAAGACTGAAGGACCGGATAGAAGTGGACACTGTCGGAGAAATCCCGTTAAAAGGAAAAAGCAGAAATGTATTTGTTTATTCTCTGAAAGCAATAAAAGGAAAAGAAGATGAGCAGAAGTAAATTACTGATAATACCGGACAGGAACAGGATAGCGGAATATGCAGGACTGGCAGAGCAGTACCGGCTGGGGTTTGAATACAACGATTTTTTCTCTCCCGGTCTTCTGGAAGACGAAGAGGCGGTAGAAAGGGTCATTGAAGAATACCTGAGGTCGGACAGACAGCCCGGCTATTGCACGGTACACGGAGCTTTTCTGGATATAACGATTTTTTCGGATGATCCGCTGATTTATAAGGCTTCGGATTACCGGGTAGAGCAAAGCCTTTGCATAGCGGAAAAAATAGGAGCCGGAGCCGTTATCTTTCATACCAATTACATTGCAAATTTCAGGAATGCGGAGTATAGGGAAAGCTTTGTGAGCCGGAACGCAGCTTACTGGACAGAAAAACTTTCGCAGCATCCCGGACTATCCATATATGTGGAAAATATGTTTGACGATACGCCGGAGATTCTGGCTGCTCTGGGAGAAAAAATGAAGGAGCATCCCCGCTTCGGTATCTGCTTTGATTATGCCCATGCCCATGTATTCGGGGACGAAAACCATATAGAGGAGTGGGTAAAGACATTGGCTCCCTATATCCGGCACGTTCATATTAACGACAATCACTGTAAAACGGACGAGCATCTTGCAATAGGAGATGGAAACATAGACTGGCGGCGTTTTCTGCTTTATCGCGAAAAATATTTTCCGGAAGCCACCATACTCTTAGAAGTAAGGGGAATGGACAAAATAAAGAAATCCATGGAATATCTGAAAAGCCTGACAAACATAAAAAGCATAACGGTAAAGGCAAAGCTTACGGCTCTGGATGAGCTCAGGAAGATGGTGGAAGAAGAGCTTTCGGGGAAACATTGTCCGCCGGGATTTATCCGGAAAATAATGGTATGTGTGGAGGAATTATTCGTTAATATCACAAATTATGCCTACACGTCAGAGGAGGGCTTCTGCCGGGTGGATATGCAGACGGCAGGAACAGAAAATGCCGGATACGTCCGGATAACACTGCGGGACGGCGGAGTGCCGTTTAATCCTCTGGAGAAGGAGGAACCGGATATATCCCTGTCTGCGGAAGAAAGGCAGATCGGCGGTCTGGGCATCCTTATGGTAAAGAAAATCATGGATACCGTGACCTATGAATATAAAGATAAACAGAATGTTGTAACGATGGAAAAAAGATGGCAGGCATAAAGCTGCGGAAAGAGGTATAAGTATGGAAATCAGGAAGAAGCAGGACGGAGAAAAATTAGAAATCTGTATAGAGGGCAGACTGGATACCAATTCAGCACCGGTATTGCAGAAATCCATGGAAGAACTACTGGAGGAGCCGGTACGGGAGCTTGTACTGGATATGGAGGGCTGCGATTATGTGGCAAGCTCCGGACTCAGGGTTATTCTCTGCGCACAGAAAAAAATGAACAGCCTGTCGGGAAGCATGGTTGTCAGGAATGTTCCGGATGAGGTGATGGAGGTTTTTGAGATGACAGGCTTTTCGGACATATTGGACTTTGCATAAAAGAAGGGGTGGTTACATGGATTTTCAAAATATAATCGGGAAATTTATGACGGAGAAAGTAGGATATACCGTTATTGTCTGCAGCGACACATCGGAAATTGTATATACGGATCCTCTTTATCTGGAAAAATGCGGAGAAGATATAACCGGGAAAAAAGTGAGGGAGGCATGCGGCTGGCATCAGGAATGTCCGGAGCTTATTACGGACGGCGATGCGGTGGAATGGGAATATATTGATGCCTCGGACAAAAAATATTACAGCATAAAATCCGCACGCTTTTCCAAAGAAAAAAGAGAATATGAAATACATCTGCTTACGGATATTACAGGATATATGAGCCTGAACCGGGATGTTACAAAATACATGGGATTTTTTAAGAAGCTTTCAAAATTCCAGACGGCGGTACTTGAAAAGCTTTCCGACACATATTATGAGCTGCTGCCGCTTGTTGCCGATTATCTGAAGACTGACAGGACCTGTTTTCTGCTTCAGAGAGGAGACAATGTAGAAATTATTACCTTTGACCGTAAGGAGAAAAACTACAGCAACGAAAGAATTTCCCGGAAAGAGGCGGAAAAACAAGGCTTATTTGCGGAAGACAAAGAAAAGGGGCAGGCCGGGGATACCATGCCGGCATCCGGCGATTATATACTGATAAGCGGGGAAATTTCGGGAGACCGTTATGCAGTAACCGTACATAACGGACCGGGTACAGACGGAGATGCCTTGCGGGAGCCGGCCTTCAAAAGTGTAATAAGGCTTTACATAGAAAATGGCGTTATGAGGGAAAAACTGGTTTATGAAAGTGAACATGACGGACTGACGGGTCTGCTCAACAAAGGAAAATACCTGTCCATGGCAGAGAAAAACTTTGTCGGTCTGGACTCCATTGCCATATTTAATTTTGATGTGAACAATCTGAAAAAAATGAATGACCAGTTTGGACATGAAGCCGGCGATAAACTGATTATCAAGTCCGCCGACAGTATCCGGAAGGTGATTAACAACAAGGTACACGGATTCCGCATGGGAGGCGATGAATTCTTAATGGTAGCGGAAAATGTTACCAGAAAGGAAACCGACACCATAAAAAAACGTTGGGAGGAAGAGCTTGCTAGACTTAATACGGCAGACGACGGCATCAACTGTGTGATAGCCCTGGGAGTTGCCTATGGGGAAAAAGGCTATGACTACGCCGCACTTCTGAAACTCGCGGATGAACGTATGTATGAGGACAAGAAATCAAAGAAAAAGCCGGGAGAAGAAATCCGCTAAACACAGTAGCACAAATGCATAAGAAAGTGGTATAATAGCAGATGGTTATAAAAGTGAGCAGCGCTCACGAAGGAAAGGCGGGTTACAAAAGATGGTTATTGATTTTAAGAACATAGAGGAGCAGGCGCTTCCTGCTTTTAAGGGCGGCAGGGGAGAGCTTTGCGTGAAAAGACATGTGGATGAAAAGTGTACCATTATGTATGACAGACTGACACCGGGGTCCTCCATCGGGTTCCATGTCCATGAGGGCAACTGTGAGATTATCTACATTTTAAGCGGAAAAGCGGATTTCATTTACGATGAAGGCACTGAGTGCGTGGAAGCCGGCGGATGCCATTACTGTCCCAAGGGGCACGGTCATTCCATGATTAACAATGGTACGGAAGATATTGTTTTCTTCGCTGTGGTACCGGAACAATAAACCGTTGTACGGTACAGGCGAAAGGAGATATCGGTTTGTCTATATCAGAACATACAAATAAACATATGGAGCAGCTCTTTCTATCCCAGGTAAACAGACCGGATGTAAAGCAGTTTGCCCAGAAAAAATCCATGCCATACCGGGAGCTTATGTCTTATTACCGGTGTGCCATGATGGAGGTAGAAACAAAATTCAGTGTTCTTAATGAGGAATTGTCCATGCAATATGACCGCAATCCCATTGAGACCATAAAGACCAGGCTGAAATCACCGGAAAGTATTCTTGAAAAATGTTACCGGAAAGGCATCAGTGTAACTACGGAAAGTATCGAACAGAATCTGTTTGATATTGCCGGTGTGCGTGTCATCTGTTCCTTTCCTTCCGACATTTATATGCTTTCCGAGGCATTTTTAAAACAGGATGATATTGTGCTGATTGCGAAAAAGGACTATATAGAGCATCCGAAGGACAACGGTTACCGTAGTCTGCATTTGATTGTGGAAACACCGATTTTCCTCCACAACCAGAAGAAGTTCATGAAGGTGGAGGTGCAGTTCCGTACTATTTCCATGGACTGGTGGGCAAGTCTGGAGCACAAAATCCGCTACAAAAAGGACTACACCATCACGGAAGAAACAGCCCATGATCTGAAGCAGTGCGCAGAAGTCAGCGCCATGCTGGATGCCCGTATGGAAGCCATCCACAAAAAGGTGGAGAATACCGGAGATTGATGTTATTTAATGCAAATATCTAAAAAAGTATTAAAAAAAACTGTTGACAAATGCTTTTCAAAAGACTATTGTATAGTCAATTCAACAAACAAATGCGAGGAACAGGAAATGACTTCCCCTTATCACCGCTTACAGAAAGCCGTAAATTGTGAGAATCGGCAGCAAGGAATGGGAGGGCCCTCACCTGCGAGCTGCTTTTATGAAAGACGCATCATTCCGTGAGAAACGGCAAGGCTTTTACCAGCCGTAAAAGGAATGCTTGATGTATCGTGTCCAGTAGTGAAAGCCGGTATCCACCGTTAAAGGGACATGTCTTCTGACAGATTCGATGTTCAGGTGACAGGAGAGAGGTCGGGCAACCGGCAAACAAAGTGGTAACGCGGAAGTAATGTAAATGATAAACCTTCGTCTTTGTACAGAATCCATGGGATGATGTATGGGGACGGAGGTTTTTTATTGCTTTATATAAAGCAATAAAGCCCTCCGGGCAGGAGCGCCCTGCGGCGGAGTGGAATTATGTCGCTGAAGCGACCCACCGCAGGCGGAGAATCCTGCAAAGCAGGATTCTTTCTTAATAAAAAGAAAAGAGGAGAAGTAATTATGAACACACTTGTAATCGTATTAATCGCAGCAGTTGTTTTGGTAGCAGCGTATGTATTTTACGGACGCTGGCTGGCAAACAAATGGGGTATTGATCCGAAAGCAGAAACACCCGCTGTCAAATTCAAGGACGGCAAAGACTATGTACCTACAAACGGATGGACTGTTTTCAGCCATCAGTTTTCATCTATCGCGGGCGCAGGCCCTGTCACCGGTGCCATTCAGGCAGCAGCCTTCGGCTGGTTACCCGTTCTGCTCTGGATTTTAATCGGCGGCGTATTCTTCGGAGCCGTTACAGACTTCGGCGCCCTGTATGCATCCGTAAAGAACGAAGGCAAGTCCATGGGTATGCTGATTGAAAAATACATCGGCAAATTCGGACGTAAGATTTTCCTTTTGTTCTGCTGGTTATTTACTTTGATTGTTACCGCAGCATTTGCCGACATGGTAGCCGGAACCTTTAACTCCTACACTGTTGTAGACGGTGTTTCCCAGTTATCCGATGCCGCAACCACCAACGGCGCAGCCGGTATGGTTTCCATCATGTTCATGGTATTCGCTGTTGTATTTGGTTTATTGCAGAAGAAATTCAACCTTTCCGGCTGGAAAGAGGCAGCGCTCGGTATTCTTTGCATCATTGCTTCCTTTGCCATCGGTATGAACTTCCCGTTAATCTTCAACAAAGATACCTGGAGCTACATCACCTTTGTTTATATTTTCTTCGCAGCCGTACTTCCCATGTGGCTCTTAAAGCAGCCCCGTGACTATATGACGACATTCATGTTTATCTGCATGATTGCCGGTGCGGTTATCGGACTTTTCGTAGCACATCCTACGATGAACCTTCCTGTATTTACAGGCTTTACCAACGATAAATTAGGAACTCTGTTCCCCATCCTGTTTGTAACCGTTGCCTGCGGTGCCGTTTCCGGTTTCCACAGCCTGGTTTCCTCCGGTACTTCCTCAAAGACCGTTGAGAATGAAAAGGATATGTTAAAGGTTGGCTACGGTGCCATGGTTCTGGAAAGCTTACTGGCTGTACTTGCCCTTTGTGTTGCCGGTGCGGCAGCCGCTGCAGACGGAACCGCAGCAGCAGGTACTCCGTTCCAGATTTTCAGCCGCGGTGTTGCAGGCTTCTTTGAAATGTTCGGTGTGCCCGTTTATGTGGCAACCGTATTCATGACCATGTGTGTATCCGCTCTGGCTCTTACCAGCCTGGATGCTGTTGCACGTATCGGCCGTATGAGCTTCCAGGAACTCTTCAGCGTAGACGATATGGAGCATGCCGCTCCCTGGAGAAAGCTTTTATGTAATACCTATTTCTCCACCATCGTTACCCTGCTTTGCGGTTATGTGCTTACCAAAATCGGCTATGCAAACATCTGGCCGCTGTTCGGTTCCGCAAACCAGTTATTAAGCGCTCTGGTACTGATTACCCTCTGCGTATTCTTAAAGGTAACCGGCCGCAGCAACAAGATGCTGTTCCCGCCCCTTATCATTATGCTTTGTGTAACCTTTACCGCTCTGGTACAGCGTCTTATCGCAATGGTTAAGGCTATCCAGAACGCCGCAGCCGTTACCATTCCCGCAGGCGAAACCACCTGGAGCAAGGTATTCATTGCCAACGGCTTACAGTTAATCATCGCTGTCCTGCTTATCGTTCTCGGTCTTATCATTGTCGTAAACTCCACCAAGAGCTACGCCAAGAGCAAGAAGAACTCCGAAAAGGCAGCTTAAAAGCAAAAGACTTAAGAACAAAAAACTTAAGATCAAAATCAGGCTGGACACTGCCTGACAGACTTAGCTTTCTTGTAATCAATATAGAGGCAAAACCCCGATTTCATTTCAGGTGAGACCGGGGTTTTGTTTTGTCGTGGATTAGGGTGTTTTGGTTAAAAACTATATCATATAAGGAAGAACATCGGAAATGAATTTGTCTAATACGGAAAGCTGACCGGTTGTAAGAGGTTCTATATCATGTATGATTTTCTCTAAAAGTTCTGAATTGTCATTAACGGAAGTGTCTTCGATTACAATAATATTCTCAATACCGACATGAAATATGGTGCAGGCAAGAATAATCTTTTCGATTGTAAAGTTTCGTTCTCCCCGCTCCAACTGCGCATAATACTGGGTATCCAGATACAGGGCGTTAGCCAGCTGTTCCTGTGTCATATTATTTAATAAACGGTATTTTTTTATGTTCTGTGCTATGGAATTTGTGGTTTTATTTTTCATGGCATCTACCTCATCTATTAACAACATATCTAACTAAAACATCTTTTTGTAGGTAATCTATGCTATATATACCCTTGCAAAATGCTATATAAACATATATAATTCGAAATAGATTTCTGTATAGAAGGTATTTGGATAAATTATCAGGGAGGAAAGTTCATGAAATGCAATATAAGAAAATTACTAATATATATGTTTTATATTACGTATACAGTTATTTTTATGAGTATATTTATAAGTGGAGTATTTTATAGGAATTTGACATATAACATAGAATTGATTATAGGGGAAATATTGATTGTAGGGCTTGTAGCATATTTGATGTTACGAGTCATTAAAGATAAGCTAAGTAAGAGAGTAAGAATAGCCATAGCAATATTTTATGTTATTCTGCAGATAATATTTACAGTATTATTCCGTACAGACAATACATGGGGATGGGATTATGACTCTATAGTAATGTTAGCTAAATTATATGTAAATCATGAGGATGCATCTTTCGGGTACTTGGCAAATTGCCCCAATAACATTTTATATTTTCTATTGGTAGTGTATGTTTTCAAATTCTCAAAATTAATCACAGGAGGAGTAAATGTATTTTTTTTATTGCTATTTAATATTTTTAGTTTAGATTTGTCTCTTATGCTTTCATATAAAATTTGCTTAAAATGGCAGAATAAAAAACTTGCTGATATAGTAGGAATGCTTTGGATGTTTTTTACACCGTTTTGGATATATTTACCTATTGCGTATACTGATATATTTTCAATACCATTATATATTCTTCCTATATATGTATATTTCACTTTCAAAAATAATGAGAAAAAATGGAATTATTTCTCATTTCTGATTATAGGAATAATTGGAGCAATTGGTATACTGTTTAAGGGTAACACTTTAATAGCAATAATAGCAGTATGTATTTTTGATTTATTGAATAATTCAATAATTAAGTCTCTAAAAAAAATAGTAATAATGTCTATTGGATTTTGTGCAGTTTATTTATTAATTTATAATTCGTATAGTAATATGCCAATATTAAAAAATGAAAATATACATGAAAATAGTTTACCCGTTATGCATTATATATATATGGGACTTGTTGACGATGGAACATGGAATGTTAACGTGGTAAAAGATACTATGTCATATGATACACATCAAGGTAAAGTCAGTAATGCAAAACAAAAAATAAAAGAAATAATAGAAGAAAAAGGCCCCATTGGTATAATTAAGCATTTAATATATAAAGAAGGTAATATAATGTGGAATGACAGCTTATTAAGAGGAGACTTATATATTAATAGAAATCCAAGACATGAGAGGCAGGTTCATTATTTTTTTCAAGATAACAACATAATAAGGAGATTTATAAAATATTATAGCGATGTTTACTGGCAGGTAATATTGATTTTGATACTTATAGGAAGCATTATAAGAATAAAGGGTGCGTATGAAAAGGATAACTTTAACATTTTATATTTTATTTGCATGGGAACCATTTTATTTTTTTCTTTTTGGGAAAGTAATTCAAGATATTTGCTTAATATAGTGCCTTTTATTTTGATTATTGCGGCAAATACTTTAATAAAAGGCGTCGAATTCTTTAATAAGAAAACATATGCAACGGAAAATAGTATAATTGACTGATGTAAAATGTAGTTTTGGAGAAAAGTGAATATTCCGGTCTCGGTGTCCATGCAGTCCGGTGATAAGGAAAACGATTGACAATTATGACCATTTCCAGTTGGCACTGTTTTCGCAAGACTTATTTCTGCTTTCAAGGTGTTGATTCTGAAGTTAGTCTTGCAAAAATAATTCAAGAAGAAGTTACTTTTGCAAAACGGAGGTTAAATTTGCTATTTACCATTAATTTTTCGGATGTAGTTTGCAACGTTTTCTCATGAAACAGTATAAAAAATCACATTGAAATTACACCTTATAGGGTATAAAAATACATAAATATATTGCTCTATACCCTATCGGGTATAAAACAACATAAAACACTTTACTTTATACCTTATAGGGTATAAAATGAATAATAAAAACTGATAATAAGGAAATAATAGCAATGAACAGGATAGCACAATTTGTAAAGGAACATAGAAGGGCTGCAGGGCTTACTCAGGAGGAGTTTGCCATGCGGTCCGGTCTGGGACTCCGATTCGTGAGAGAATTGGAACAGGGCAAGGAAACGGTTCGGATGGATAAAGTTAATATTGCACTTGCCATGTTTGATTATGAGGCGGTGCCGGGCAGAAAGGATGAAGACTGATGGAAATATTCAGAACTGCATATGTGTATGTGAGAAATGTATATGCCGGACAGCTCTGTGAAACGGACGAGGGCTACCTTTTTACTTATGATGATGACTATATGGAAAAAACGGATGCCGGTGCGGTTTCTCTGACAATGCCCTTAAACAGAAAACAATATACATCCAATATTCTGTTTCCGTTTTTTGACGGACTGATACCGGAGGGGTGGCTGCTCGATGTGGTCAGCCGTAATTGGAAAGTTGACAGGAATGACAGGTTTGGACTACTGCTCATTGCCTGCAGGGACAGCATAGGAAATGTAAGTATCAGAGGAGAAAAAGAATGAAATGCTTGTGTTGCGGAAAGGAATTTTCATCGGAGAATTTGCAGAATGGATGGCATAAAGGATGCATCCGAAATTTCTTTGGAACCGATAAACTGCCGGTACTTGAAGTAGATAAGGAACATCTGGAAGCTCTTGCAGAAAACAGTGTGCAAAAAGGTCTCACGGTGCCGGGAGTGCAGAAAAAAATGTCACTGCACTTATTTTCGGATACGAAAAAGCCGAGACTTACGCTGGTGAATTATCCGACCGGTTATATTTTGAAGCCGCAGGTGGAAGAGTTTGAAGCATTACCGGAAGCGGAACAGCTTGTGATGAACATGGCGGATAAAGCGGGTATTGCTACAGTGCCGCATGCTCTGATGCCATTACAGGATGAATTGGCATATATTACCAGGCGGGTGGACAGAATCTGGGGAAAAAATGGAGTTGCCATGCTGGCAATGGAGGATTTCTGCCAGTTAGACCTCAGACTTACACAGGATAAATATAAAGGTTCTTATGAGCGATGTGCTAAAATTATTGAAAAATATTCTTCCACCAAAGGGCTCGACAGAGCGGAAATGTTTATGCGTCTGGTATTTTCTTTTATGGTGGGGAATTCGGATATGCACCTGAAAAACTTTTCCCTGATAGAAAGTGAGGAGGGCAGCGGGGAATACCATTTATCCCCGGCGTATGACCTTCTGCCGGTGAATGTGGTTATACCGGAGGATAAAGAACAGTTTGCACTGACGATGAATGGAAAAAAGTTGAATATACGGAGAAAGGATTTCTTTGTGTTTGCGGAAGAATGTGGTTTGCAAAAGGTATCTGCAGAAAAAATGATAGAGAAATTTATTTCCATGAAAGAATTGTATACCGGTATGTGTGAGCAATCCCTATTGCCGGAATATATGAAAGAACGGTTTTGCAATTTAATAGAAGGAAGAACGAAAATCCTGCAAGGTAACTCATGACTGCAATGTACAAATTATATGAAATATGAACTTATAGGATCCCTGTAGAGAAAAGAAGCAAATCTTTCAAATGAGAAGAAATGCTCCAAGAAAGTAAGAAGGAAAAGAAGCAAATCTTTTAAATGAGAAAAAATGCTTCCTGAAACTTAAAAGAAAAAGAAGCAAAATAGAATAAGACAAGAAAATGCTTTAAAAAGTGTGAAATAAAAGGAAGCAAAAAGGCTATAAATGATATAATGCTTTAAAATGTAAAGAACCAGAAACAGCAAAAAAGCCTTAAATAAAAAAATGCTTTAAATCGTGGGAAAAAGTGAGCAGCAAAAAATAATATGTATGTGATTTGCTTTAAAATGCGGGGTATGGAGTGAGGAATAGAGTGAGATACAGCTGAAAAAACACTTGCATATTATCGGGCGAAGCGGTATGATAACTGACAGAAAGTAAATTTTATAAAATATTTTCAAGGAATGAAGTTCTCCCTTGGGAAACCTAAACCGCTTAGTAAGCTGATGACTTCTGTGATGCAATGTCGCAGAAATTGTCAGCTTTTATTGTTTATAGGAAAGGAGCTTTTTATGTTAACATCACTTGCACTCATCTTTTTGGTCGGATTGTCCATGGCGGCAATCTGTCAGAAATGCAGACTCCCGCGGATTGTGGGAATGCTGCTCACCGGTATCGTATTAGGACCTTATGTACTGGACTGGTTAGACCCTTCGATTTTGTCCATTTCGGCGGAACTCCGTAAAATGGCACTGATTATTATCCTGCTGAAAGCGGGACTTTCTCTGAATATAGCCGATTTGAAGAAGGTGGGACGGCCGGCGGTGCTGATGTCCTGCCTGCCGGCAAGCTTTGAAATTTTAGGATATTTTCTGTTCGCACCATATCTGCTTGGCATAACCCGGATTGAGGCGGCTGTCATGGGAGCGGTTCTGGGAGCGGTTTCACCGGCGATTGTGGTGCCCCGTATGGTACAGCTTATGGAGCAGAAATACGGAACGGAAAAAAGTATTCCGCAGCTTATTTTAGCGGGGGCATCCTGCGATGATATTTTTGTCATTGTCCTGTTTACCACGTTTGCTAATATGGCGCAGGGAGGACATGCCAATGCCATGGACTTTATAAATATTCCCGTTTCCATTGTGCTTGGCGTGCTGCTCGGCGCATTGGCGGGTTATGCGCTGGCGCTGTTTTTTGAAACGGCGTATGCCCATAAAAACTGTGTGCGGAACAGCACGAAGGTGGTGATTGTGCTGGGCGTTTCGTTCCTGCTGATCGCGATTGAAGAATGGTGCAAAAACATCGTATCCGTATCCGGGCTGCTTGCCGTTGTCAGTATGGCATGTGTGCTGAAACTGAAAAGCACGGAATTTGTGTCGAAAAGACTGTCGGAAAAGTTTGGAAAGTTGTGGATTGCAGCGGAGGTTATTTTGTTTGTGTTAGTGGGAGCCGCAGTGGACATCCGCTACACGCTGAGTGCGGGCGGAGCGGCGGTAGCCATGATATTTATTGCGCTTGCCTTTCGTTCCGTGGGAGTCCTTTGCTGCCTGGTTGGCACGAAACTTTCCGGAAAGGAACGGTTATTCTGCGTGCTTGCCTATCTGCCCAAGGCTACGGTGCAGGCTGCCATCGGTTCCGTGCCTATGGCAATGGGGCTTTCCTGTGGAAAAATCGTGCTTTCCGTGGCGGTGCTGGCTATTTTAATTACGGCTCCGCTGGGGGCGTTCGGCATTGATGCCGGCTATAAGAAGCTGCTTGCGAAAGAAATCTGAGAAAGAAAATTTATGAAGGACAATTTGTGAAAAGAAATCTGTGAAGGACATTTTGTGAAGGAAAATAAAGAACTTATGGAAACAAATCCGAAAACCGTGTAAAATAGAACATAGTATTAAAGAATATGGAAACAACAGGAAGAAACAAACGGAAACTATAGATGAGCAAACAGAAGCTGCAGGTGTAAAGAAGCAGAAATTATAAATAGAAAGGAACAGAAACTATGGCATGTACAACAATATTAGTAGGAAAAAAGGCCTCTTATGACGGCTCTACTATGATTGCAAGAAACGATGACTCCGGGTCGGGAAGCTACACCCCGAAGAAATTTCAGGTGATGCATCCGGAGGAGCAGGCAAAGGTGTATAAATCCGTGATTTCCCATGTGGAGATACCTCTGCCGGGCAATCCTATGCGTTATACTGCAGTGCCGAATGCACTAAAAGGAAAGGGCATCTGGGCAGCCAGCGGCGTCAACGAAGCGGGCGTAGGAATGACGGCAACGGAAACCATTACTTCTAATCCGCGGGTGCTGGGAGCTGACCCTCTGGTGGAATATATTCCGGCGAAGAAGGATACAGCATTCGGTGAAAAAGCAACAGGTGAAAACGATACAGCATTCGGTGAAAAAGCAACAGGTGAAAACGATACAGCACTCGGTGAAAAGGCAACGGGTGAAAACGATGTGACTTCCGGTGAAAACGGCACCGAGATGGGGAAAGAAATACCCGGCGGAATTGGGGAAGAGGATATTGTTTACTTAGTGCTTCCGTATATTCACAACGCCAGGGAAGGTGTAAAGCGCCTGGGCAGCCTGCTGGAACAGTACGGTACTTACGAGATGAATGGCATTGCTTTCCAGGATGTGAATGAAATCTGGTGGCTGGAAACCATTGGCGGACATCACTGGATTGCCAGAAGAGTGCCGGACGAGGCATATGTGGTGATGCCCAACCAGCTCGGCATCGACTGGTTCGATATCGAGGATGCCCTGACGGAACAGAAGGAATATATGTGCTCCGCGGACATGAAGGAATTTATGGCAAAGCATCATCTGGACCTTACCATCCGCACGGAGGGAGAGCCGGAGAATATTTTCAATCCGAGAGATGCGTTCGGCAGCCATGACGATGCCGACCATGTATACAATACGCCCCGTGCATGGTTTATGGAGCGGTACTTAAATCCCGGCACCTGCATCTGGGATGGCGAGGATGCCGATTATTCCCCGTATTCCGACGACCTTCCCTGGTGTCTGATTCCGGAGAAAAAGATAACGGTGGAAGATGTAAAATATGTACTTTCTTCCCATTTCCAGGGCACGCCCTACGATCCGTATTTGTCCTACGGGGATAAATCCATGAAGGGAGCATTCCGTTCCATCGGTATTAACCGGAACGATTTTATGGCGCTTATCCAGATGCGTCCCGACAGGGAGGAGGATTTCCGGACCTTGCAGTGGATTGCTTTTGCGTCCAATGCTTTTAATGTGATGCTGCCGTTTTATGCGGATGTGGAAGAAACACCGGATTATGTTTCCAACACGACGGAGGATGCGTCCACGGACAATTTCTACTGGGTAAGCCGGATGATTGCCGCCATGGCGGACGCTTCTTACAAAAAATCGGTGTTCCATATTGAGAGATACCAGGAAAACGTACTCTCTAAGGGACATGAGCTGATTAACCGGTATGATGAAAAGTTAGCGGCAGTGGAAGACGAAGCAAAGAGCGGCGCCACCGAAAAAGAAACAGACAGCAAAAAGCGTATGGCACTGAAAAAAGAAGCCAACGAAGCAGTAGCCGAAATGGCAAGAAAAGCCGCGCAGGACACCCTTAACAAGGTTTTGTATGAGCTTAGCAATGAAATGAAAAACGCCTATTCCCGTTCCGATGCGTAAGGAGGTATAAGTATGCAGCTTCTTATCAAACAGAGAATTTTTTCCTGGACAGACACCTATGACATTTATGATGAATGGAACAACCCGAAATATTTTGTAAAAGCGGAGTTCTTTTCCCTGACGCACCAGCTTCATGTGTACGACAACAACGACCGGGAAATCGGAATTATCCACCAGAAAATGTTTACGTTTCTGCCCACTTTTGAAATTGAAGTGGACGGTGAGACCCGGGGCATTATCAAGAAGAAATTTTCCTTTTTCCATCCCCAGTACGAAATTGATTACCGGGGCTGGCATGTGGAAGGGGACTTCCTCGGCTGGGATTATGATGTTTACGATGCCTGCAGCTCCGTGATACATATTTCAAAGAAACTCCTCACCTGGGGCGACACGTATGTGATTGATATTGCAGACCCGGAGGATGAAATTGACGGTCTGCTTCTGGTGCTTGCCATCGATGCGGCAAACTGCACGCAGAACGAGTGATAACCGGGACAATAAGCAGGTCATCCTATTCATTTCCGGATAATGGCGTATTATGCAATTTCTGTTCGGACAGAAAAGTTTACGCAAAATATCAAGAAATTACAGGGGAACAGGGCTACAATAGACTTACGATATCGTAAGGAAGGGGAAACGGCGTATGGAGCATTTGCAGCTTCTGACAAGGGCACTGCAGTATATAGAGGAAAATTTACAGGGCAGCCTTAAGACAGAGGATGTGGCGGCATATTGCTATTGTTCCAAATCTTCCATAGAAAAGCTTTTCAAAAATGTAAACAACATTTCCGTTCACGATTACGTGGTGCGGAGAAAAATGGTGATTGCGGCAGGAAAACTGCAGAAGGAGGACGTCAATATCTTACATCTGGCGCTTTCTTTGGGTTATCAGTCCCATGAGGCTTTCACCAGGGCATTTAGGCAGGTCTGGCACTGCAATCCGTCGGAGTATGCAAAGCAATACCGTTTTACGGAGCTTTATCCGCGGTTTGCTGCCGTACCTATGGAGGGAGCAATTTCTATGAAGAAAAATGTAGACATCAGCGAATTGTACGATTTGCTGCAGGAAAGAAAAAACTGTTATTTTGTGTGTTGTGATATCTGCCATCTGATACCGATTAACGAGATTTCCCGGAAGGCGGGGGACCTGGCTATTTTAGAAGCCATGAAACGGATTTCGGAGGCGTCGGGAGAAGAGGATGTCATGTTCCGGATTGGGGGAGATGAATTTGTACTGCTGACCAATTCCGGGGATGAAGCATACGCGCAGGAAACGGCAGCCGCCATTCTGCGGCGGAACGGAGAAACGGTTTCGTTTGAAGGCAGGGAAATTCCGGTATCCTTGTATGCGGCGGTAACCAGAGTGGAGATGCAGCCGTTAAAGTATCAGGATTTATTTGTCAGCCTGCATGCGGCGATTGACGGGCAGAAAGAGAAGGCAGGTATAACCGGTATACCTGTGAATAAGATGTAAAATATATGTAAAAACAATTATTATATTACTATAATATGGAATAAAAACTTGCATCTGCTTTGCTGTCTGTGATACACTGATGGCGAAGCAGATTTTGTATACAACGGGGCATCGGAGGAAAGCCATGGGATTGTTTTCGGATTTAAGAATGAAGGGAAGAAAAGTGGTGGCAGAGCCGGACGGCGCTGTTTTATTTAAGGGAGCGGTACTGATGGCGGTGGGAATTACCGCCGTATCCACAGTGCTGACGGAATTTGATCCGGCGCCGAAAATGATATTTGTGATAGTGGGTTTGGTGTGCGCCGTCTTTGGTGTACGGTTTGTTCTGCAATACATAAAAGACTACAAAGCGTTCAAGGCATTTGTCCCGGTGTGGGATACGGGCAGAGGCATATATGATAAATTTGCCATTGAACTGAACAACTGGCAGCAGGGCGGACAGGTACCGAAGTGCTGCGACGGCGATACCGCTTATTATCTGAAACTGCAGAGGGAAAGACTTAAGAAAAAAGGCATACAGATGCAGGACAGCATCATGCCGGTAAAAGGAACCGGCTTTGGTACGGCTACTTTGTCCAGAAAATCGGCATGGTATACCACGGATATGACCTACGAGAACATTCATCGGAAAATGGCCTTTGTGGGTGCCCGGGGGACGCTCTATGAGCGGGAAGTGGACCAGGTCATGTACGAAATCATTGCCCATACACCCAATGATGCGCAGACGGAGAAAATTACCGTAACGTGTCCGAACTGCGGCTCATTAAGTGCGGTAAGCGAACTGGAAGAGGGCTGCCGTTACTGTGACACCCGTTTTAAGATTACGGATCTATTCCCCAGAGTGGTGAACCTGTATTTCTTAAAAAGCTATTCTATCGCCAATACCAAGCTGATTTTACAGAATACCATGGTGGCTACGATGCTGGGGATTTTTCTTGTGTTTGTGCTTGTGGGTATTGTGAAAACACAGACACCCGGGGAAATACCGGGATATCTGGCATCCACCTTTTTCGCCTCCTTAATCCTGGGCGGATTTTTAGGCTACATTTTAGGAGGCTTCCGGATGATTGCCGTCCAGTTTGACAGGGATGGACAGAAGAGGATATCCGCATTTAAGTGGGCGCGTACCAAGAGTAAAATAACCAACACCCTGAACAAATATGACCCTGCTTTTTCCTATGATAAATTTGAAGGGCAGCTGGTATCCCTTGTCCGTATGGCAGTTTTTGCGGAACAGCCGGAAGAACTGGCGTGCTACCGGGGAGGGGCGAGGGATGCCCGCCTTGCGGATATTCTGGAAATGACCTATACCAACGGAACGGTGCTCAATAAGGTAAGACAGGATGGAAATAAGCTTCAGTTATCCTTACGCACCTGGTGGGTAAATTACAGCGAAGAGAACGGACAGGTGAAAAAGACGGGTGACTGCATTGATGTGGTAGTGAGTCGTGATATGACGAGACAGGAGGCTCCGGGCTTTTCCATTACATCTGTACAGTGTGAAAGCTGCGGGGGGAGCTTTGATGCGGTAAGACAGAGAAAATGTCCTTACTGCGGCAGTGAATATCACATGGAAAAAGAAGGCTGGGTAATTGAAGACATGAAACTGGTGCGATGAGCACCGGCTACTCTTCTCAAAAGTATATTGCTGGAGCCATCCACAACAGAAGCCATCCACAACAGGAGCCTTCCACAACAGAAAAGGGCACATGAAAAGAAAATTTTCATGTGCCCTTAAATTTTACTTTGTCATAGGCAACAAACAGACTGGCAATATGCGGTTAAAGTTTAACATAATATGCCGCGTCGTGATGCTTCTGCAATTAGTTTGCAGCAGTTACGGAAGTGATGTGAGGGTTTACACCTTCATACCAGTACAGGAAGCCTTCCAGGTCGATTACATCGCCGATAGAAAGGTTCTTAACGGCTGCGTATACATCGGAGTCCTTGTCGCACAGATAAGACTCAACGGTGAAGGAATAGGAAGCGCCGTCCTTGGAAACGGTGAAGTATAAGTCGTCACCGTCGGTACCGGAACCGTCCCAGTTGTAAAGGAAAGCAACGTCATTGCCTGCATCGTCCTGACCTGCTGCTTCTACGGTCATACCCTTGAAGGATACGAACTGGTTCTGGTAGTTGATTAAATCGTCGCTTGCAAGATCTGCGGTAACATCAACGGGTTCTGCAACATAGCTGCCGTCTTCGATTTCAAAGGTTGCATCGATGATTTCTACTTCGCCGGACCATTCGGACTTGAAACCGGTTACTTTAATCTTGGTACCCTTTTCCAGCTTAGCGTAGTCCTCTTCGGAGCAAGCCATGTTGTAAAGGAAGTAGCCGCCGTCGTGATCCTGGGTGTAAACTGTAGCCTTGTTGTCCCACCAGGACTGCTTAGCCTGTACGTAGGTTTCAACGGTTACTTCGGTATCCAGGTCTGCTGCTACATATTCTGCATAAGTCATAACACCTTCGGACTTAACGTCTTCTGCGTCGTCAGCAGGAGTGGTTTCTGCATCATCGGTAGCTTCTGTAGTATCTTCTACAGTGCTTTCTGCAACAGTGCTCTCGGTGGTAGCAGGTGTGGTTTCGGTGTTGGTGGTGTTGTCAGTAGCATTGCCGCAGCCTGCGAATGCAACGGTAAGGGTCAGTGCTAAAGCCATTACTAATGTTTTTTTCATAATTTCTCCTCTTTTCTGAAAAAAATTAAAAAGTTACCTGTCTGACCGGCACCCCGGTCAAACAGGTATATTATACAATAAAAACTATATAAATCAATGTTTTTTATTAATTGTTTTCTTTTTTTTCAGATATTCGACACTGACATAAAGGATAATCAGCACCCACGCAGTGATAAGGGAAGCAAGCAGAACTACGGCTTCCATGGGAAGTTTTCCTAAGTTTTTTTTGCCGGAAATGCTGTCGGTTCCCTGTCCGAGACGATATAGGGACTGCACATCGGTAAAGAGCTTTTCCATGTAGGTATCGTCTATGGTTTCCTTGCGGCGGCAGGACTTGGTGACATTTTCGATAAGCTGTCCGGCGGCATCACGTAAGGAAGCGGAGCCGTTGAATACCGGTGTGACAAAGGTATCGTCCACATGCTCCAGTAAAAGCTCGGATGCCTTTATTTTTACGTCATAGTGCGTGCCGTTGTCCTCTCCGCAGCGGGAAAGATAATCCTGATAAGAGGGATCCGCCTGTGCTTTTACGGTAACCGGCACATAGCCTTCCGTTTCTGCATAGGCAATCTGCACCTTGTTGGTCAAAAGGTACTGGGTAAACAGCCAGGAAGCCATGACCTCACCGGAGTCCTTTTTATTGAAGATACAAAGGGAAGGTCCCTGGGAAATCATCTGCGGGTTTTCCGGGTCCGCCTGCGGTATCATGCGTACGGCGGTTTCAAAATCTACAAAGGCTTCTTCGCTGATGTCGGACAGGGGAGCATGTGTGCCCATCCAGGTTGCGCCCGCCGTGGAGTCAATGGCAAAGACGCACTGGCCGGCATTCAAAAAGTTAGCCGGATAGCTGGAAATCTTAAAGGTGGAGAAAGCGCCGCTTTTGGCATGCTCCGCAATGGTGAAAAGCAGGCTTCTTGTGGTGTCGTTAAACAGTTCGATAGCCCCGTTCGGGGTGGAATAACCGGCATCAAGCTGCTTTAACATCTGAATCATCATATTGTCGGTGGACTTGTAAATAAAAGGTATCATAACCTTTTGTCCGTTCAGAAGATATGTGCCGTCGGCATCTTTTTCGGCTGCTTTTTCCGATACTTCCCAGATAAAATCCCAGGTTACCACATCGGGCAGTTCGTAGCCCAGCTTTTCCACATAGGTTTTGTTGACATACAGGGCTTCTGTGGAACGCATGTAGGGTACAGCATAGTAGTGTCCGGCAAAGGAGCATTCCTCTAAAAACTGGGGGATGATTTCTCCCGGTGTTTCAAAATTCACGTTGCTGCCGGAAAAACCGTACTTTTCGTCCGTCATCAGTTCATCCAGAGGCACCACCACGTTGTTGCCGGTCAGATATGTGGCAATGTGGTCGGGATAGGTGATGCAGACATTGGGAGTGGTATCCGTGGCAATGTTGGTGATAACATCGTTGTAAATCTTGCCGTAGTCGGTATAAAGGCGTAAGTTTATCTTGATGTTGGGATAAAGACTTTCAAAATCACTGATTGCCTGCTTGTAAATATCGGTCTGGGTCTTGTTGGTATCGTTCTTTGCCCAGAAGGTAATTTCATAGTTTTTGCCAGTGTCAAAGGTATCGGGAACGGTAAATTCCTTCGCACCCTTAGAACCGTGGCAGCCGGTCAGCAACAGAGCGGAAGCCGCTCCTAAAAGGAAGGGCAGGGCTTTTTTCCATACATGTTTCATCCTTTGGTACCTCCTCTTGCCACACCCGCCATGATTTTCTTGCGGAATACTAAAAACAGAATGATAAGGGGCAGGGAAATAACCACCACAGCCGCCATCATGGCAGGAATGTTTTCCCGCCCGAAGCCGTTTTCACGGATTTCCTGAATGCCGTTGGATACTAAAAAATAACGGGAGTCGTCCGTAATCAGACGGGGCCACACATAGGAGTTCCAGCATTCGATGACCTTTAATATGGCAATGGTAATCAGCGTGGGCTTGCAGATGGGTATCATGACCTTCCACAGATAACGCAGGTCCGGCGTACCGTCCACCTTTGCCGCGTAGTAAAGCTCATCCGGTACCTGGGCAAAATTTTCTTTCAACAGATAAATGTAAAATACCGAGGTGACGGAGGGCAGTATCAGACCCGTGAAGGTATTGCGCAGGTTTAAGTTGGTGATGGTCACGAAGTTGGTGATGACCACCAGTTCGTTGGGAATCATCATCAGGGATAAGAACAGGGTAAAGGCCAGGTTCTTGCCCCTAAATTCCAGGCGGGCAAAGGCAAATGCCGCCAGGGTGCTGACTACGACCATCAGTGCCGTGGTAATCACGGTGAATAAAAAGGTGTTCAGCAGATACTTTCCCAGAGATACCGTGGTAAATGCATCCACATAATTCTGCAGTGTGGGTGACAGGGTAAAAAAGGAAGGAATGTATTCTGCGTTGTAGGAGCCGTAGCTTTTTACGGAGGTTAAGATCATCCAGTAAAAAGGAAACAGCACGATGAGTGCCCACAGGGTGAGCAGCACATAAATGAGGGTTTTCTTCAGTTTTCCCATAGTTTCGACCTCCGCTATACATAGTGTACATGCTTCTTGCTGACGAGCAGGTTGATACAGGTGATGGTCAGCACGATGGCAAACAGAATGATGGCAGCCGCAGAGGCATAGGAGGGATAACCACCGCTGTCTCCGTAGAGCATATCGTAAACATAACCCACGATGGTGTTCATTTCCGCCGCGTTTAAGTCCGTGCCGAACAGAGCCACCGCGTCGCTGTATGCCTTGAAGGCGCCGATAAATCCCGTGATGATAAGATAGAACAACATGGGAGAAATCATGGGCAGCGTAATCTTGTAAAAAATACGGAAGGGAGAAGTGCCGTCCACCTTTGCCGCATTGTAGTACATGGGATTGACGGAGGAAAGGGCGCTTGTCAGGATTAAAATCTTGAACGGCATAACGACCCAGATGGTGTAAAAGCACAGGACAAACATCTTTGCCCAGTAGGGACCGTCAATAAAATCCACGGAGGGACCGCCGAACCAGTTGATAAGCAGGTTGATGAGGCCTTCCGAATAGGCTGTTTTCTTGAATAAAATCATAAATACCAGACCGACCGCCAGAGTGTTTGTCACATAAGGCAGAAAATAAATGGTCTGGAACAGCTCCCGCAGCTTCTTAATGGAACTCAATGCCGCCGAAATGAGCAGGGCAAACAGGGTGGAGAGGGGAACCGTAATAATAACTAAAAGGAAGGTATTTTTCAGCGCCTGCAGAAAATACGGGTCATGCAGCACATAGGAATAGTTGTAGGTGCCGGTGCCGAAAAAGGTCTGGGACGCCGAATTGTAGCCCTCTTCAAAAGAATATACAAATACGTCAATCAAAGGATAAATCATAAATACGCCGAGAAACAGGAATGCCGGCAAAAGATAGAGCCATCCTTTTCCATTTTGTTTTTCCATAGATAACTATACCAGCCTTTCTCCGCTTTCCTTCTCGAATAAATAAACCTTGTGGGGCTTTAAGGAGAAGCTGACGGTGGGGGAAGTGACATCGATTTTCACATCCGAGCCGATAATAGAGCGGATAACGGCATTCTCACAGTCCTCATGGGTGGAAACCACGCTGACGTCCCTGCCCATGACTTCCACACGGGAGAGATTGCAGACTAATTTGCCGTCCGGGTCGGGAATAAATCCTTCGGGACGGATGCCCACGGAAACCTCCCTGTCGGAAATTCCTCTGGCGGGAAGAACCGCATCCTTTCCTATATAAAGAGTTTCGTCCTTTACATGGCCGGTAAATACATTGATGGGCGGTGTGCCTAAAAATTTGGCAACAAACAGGTTGACCGGGTTGTCGTAGACATCCTGCGGCTTGCCAATCTGCTGCACCAGTCCGTCCTTCATGACGACGATTAAATCGGAAATGCTCATGGCTTCGTCCTGGTCGTGGGTAACGAAAACCGTGGTAATGCCGGTCTGCTTCTGGATACGGCGGATTTCTTCACGGGTCTGCAGACGGAGTCTGGCATCCAGGTTGGAAAGGGGCTCGTCAAGGAGAAGCACCTTGGGCATTTTAACCAGTGCCCTGGCAATGGCGACACGCTGCTGCTGTCCTCCGGAAAGCTCGCTGGGCTTGCGGTCCATAAGACCTTCAATCTGGACTAACTTCGCAGTCTCCAGGGCACGCTGTTCCATTTCCTCTTTGGAAAGCTTGTCCGCCCCTCTTAAATTTTCCAGAGGGAAGGTGATGTTTTTTAAGACGGTCAGGTGGGGATAGAGGGCATAGTTCTGGAAAACCAGTCCCACACCGCGCTTTTCGGGCGGAAGATTTGTGACGTCTTCTTCACCGAAGAAAATCTGTCCGTCCGTGGGCTTTAACAGACCGCAGATTAAATTCAGGGTAGTACTTTTTCCACAGCCGGAAGGTCCCAAAAGACCGATGAGCTTACCGTCGGGGATTTCAAAATCGAAATTGTTTACGGCAATGACATCTTCGCTTTTCCTGCCCCTGCCGGGGAATTTTTTGGTAAGATTTTTCAAAATGATTTTCATGCGTTTCTCCTTGCAAAAAAGTATTCCGTAAGAAAGATATTCTACGGCGGTTACAGACCGTAAGAGTTTTTCAAATCGCTGGATATATGGTCAAGGTCGGGATAGATGAAGCTCTCCGTCATGCCGAATACGCGAAGGCTGTTGATGAAGTAATCCTTCCGGTAGCCGGGAATGATGATTTTATATAGGGTGTTTTCATCGCAGATATCCTCTAAGCGGCGCAGGGAATTGTGGATGGTAAAGCTTGCCTGCTGGTAGTACATACGCAGGTTTTTCTCCGTGGAGTGACAGGCAAGAATTTTGTCCACCAGAGCCGGATTGTGGTGCGTGTGCTTGAAAGCGGGCAGCAGCATTTCCTGGCTGGTATCCGCATCTATGGGGAAAATGCAGCGGCCGAAGCCCTCCTGCTCATTTAAGATATCCGGAGCTAAAATCCAGATGCCGGCGTCCATGTCGTAGGTGGTCTGGTAGGTCTCCGATGCAAAGAAGGAAGCAATCAGGGGTGACTGGCTCCAGTCTAACATCCGGGTGGGCAGACCGTAGTGCTGCATGATGGAAACCCAGGCAGCATAGTTGTGCTTTTCCGGCGGATTGTTCAAAATCTGCTTGGCGCGGATGTAAAAATCGTTGGTAATGTAGCGTTCCTTTTCCAGACGCTTTTCGCTCCGCTGGATGGAAGGAACCAAAGACAGGGAAGCATCGTCCACACCACGGTACCAAAGCCTGAGACCGTGCTTCTGATGCAAGCCGTTGACGAACTGCAGAAGCTCATCAATGGTACGAATTTCTTCAATAATCATTTCAGTATGCCTTTCTGTATTGATGTTACTTATTATAGAAGATTTTTTCACAGGGTACAAGCTAAGGATAGCGATTTCAAAAAAAATATGCTACAATGCCCTTTGAGTGAATGTATATGAAAAGTTTGTAATTTTATGGAAGGGATTGGTGACAAACGTGGAAAACATCAAAAAGAATTTCGGCTTCGGCTGTATGCGTCTGCCCATGAACGGCAGTGAAGTGGACACCGAAGAAACCTGCCGCATGGTGGATGCCTTTTTAGAGGCGGGTTTTAATTATTTTGATACGGCACACGGATATATACAGGGAAAGAGTGAGCTGGCGTTAAAGGAATGCCTGACCGGCCGTTACCCGAGAGACCACTACATCCTGACGGATAAGCTGACCGATTTTTATTTTAAGAGGGAAGAGGATATCCGACCCTTCTTTGAAAGCCAGCTGCAGGCATGCGGCGTGGACTACTTTGACTTTTATCTGATGCATGCCCAGAATGCGGAAAATTATAAATTTTTCAAATCCTGTCATGCCTATGAAAATGCATTTGCCTTAAAGAAAGAGGGAAAAATCCGCCATGTGGGCATTTCCTTCCATGATACCGCAGAAGTGCTTGACCGTATTCTGACCGAGTATCCGGAAGTGGAGGTGGTGCAGATTCAGTTCAATTACTTAGATTATGACGATCCGGCCGTACAGAGCAGACTCTGCTACGAGGTGTGCCGCAAACACAACAAGCCGGTGCTGGTTATGGAGCCGGTAAAGGGCGGCAGCTTAGTCAACCTGCCGGAAAAAGCCCAAGCCGTATTAGACGATCTTCACGGCGGCAGCCCTGCCAGCTATGCCCTTCGCTTTGCAGCCGGTTTCCCGGGTATGATGATGGTGCTTTCCGGCATGAGCAATATGGAGCAGATGCAGGACAACATCAGCTTCATGAAGGATTTTAAGCCCTTGAATGAAGAAGAAATGGAAGCCGTGAAAAAGGTGCAGCAGATTTTCAGGGAAAAGGATTTAATTCCCTGTACCGCCTGCGGTTACTGTACGGAGGGCTGCCCGAAGCACATTGCCATTCCCGATTTGTTTGCGGTTATGAACGCCGGGACGCTTCACCATGACTGGAACGCGGATGATTACAACGAAATACATACAAGCGAAGGCAGAAAAGCCTCCGACTGCATCAAATGCGGTAAGTGCGAAAAAGCCTGTCCCCAGCATCTTCCCATCCGGGAACTGCTTGTCAGCGTAGCAAAAGAATTTGAAAAGTAAGTGAGGTAAGAAACATGATACAGACGATTGCAAAGAAAAAGATTTCCGTAAAGGCACAGACATTTGCTGCAACAGGCGCTATGGCGGCAGCCGTGGCACTTCCGCAGGTACTGCATCTTTTAGGCAGATATTCCGGCATCGGCACGGCGCTGGGAGAGGTATTTCTTCCCATGCATCTGCCCATCCTGTTAGTAGGATTTTTAGCAGGTCCTTATGCCGGTATGGCAGCGGGACTTTTAAGCCCTCTAATCAGCTTCGGTCTGACCGCCATGCCCGGTTCCGCCATGCTGCCCTTCATGATGCTGGAGCTTTTCTCCTACGGTCTTCTGGCAGGGCTTCTTAAGGATGTGAAGCTGCCTTCCGTTGTAAAGGTGCTTGCCGTACAGGTGGGCGGACGCGCCATCCGTGCGCTGGCTATTTTATTTGCCGTATATGTTATCGGCTCCGACCGCATTCCGGCAGCCGTTATTATAAACAGCATCAGGACCGGTATGATTGGCATTGTGCTTCAGTGGGCGCTCATTCCGTTAATTCTTTACCGCGTAAACAGTGTTTCCAAAGAGCAGTAAAGGGAGTTTTACCATGCATTATTACACAAAGTTAGCGAAAAAACTCATGGAAGAGGACCGGTATACCTGCGTCATCTGCGGGGAGGGCATCACTTATTTTTCCGAAGAAAGCGGTGTGCGACCCCTGATGCAGTGGACGGCGGAAAAAATCAATGTAAAGGGGTGCTGCGCTGCCGATAAAATCGTAGGAAAAGCGGCAGCCCTTCTCTACGTGGGACTCGGCGTAAGGGAAGTGTATGCTTCCGTTATGAGCAGACGGGGAGAAGAAACCCTTAAAAAACACGGCATAGAAGCCTTTTACGGGGAGCTGTGCGAGGACATCCGCAACCGCACGGATACGGACATCTGTCCCATGGAAAAAGCGGTGCGGGAGGCGGAAACACCTGCGGAAGCGGTGGAAGCCATTAAGGCCGCCATCAAAGCCATGCAGGCTCACAGAGGATAAAAAACCGCATGGTGCAGTCATATGGAAATACGGATAAAGGATTTATTTTATGAGAACTTGCCTGTATATTTTAATAGGGTATCTGAGCGGCAGCATTTTGTTTGCCAATGTATTTTCCGCTCTGTTTCACGAAAAAGGTGCCATAGAAGAAAGTAAGGACAAAAACCCCGGGACCGCCAATGCCTTTTTGTACGGGGGCTTCCGGTGCGGCGTGCTGACCCTTATCTGCGATTTGGGAAAGGGCATACTGCCGGTACATTTTTATCTTGCGGGCAGCCGCCCGGAAGAAGCGGCGGCACTTTCCCTGGCGCTGGTGCTGGCGGCACCGGTCGTGGGGCATATCTGTTCCGCGTACCACAATTTCAAAGGAGGAAAGGGCATTGCCGTAACCTTTGGCAGTCTTCTCGGCATGTTTCCGGATTTGCGTCCGGCTCTGTTGCTTGCCTTTTTCTTTCTTTTTTATTCGCTTATTCTGCGGATCATACCTCATTTTTACCGTACACTGGTGACGTATCTGTGTACCATGGTGGGACTGTTTTTTGTCCCCTGCCAGCCGGGAGTGCGAGCCGGGTTCTTCCTGATTTCCCTTGCCGTACTTCTGCATTTTCATTTCAGTAAAGAGGAAAGAGAGCAATTTCAGGTTAAATTATTATGGATGCATTGATATTATCATGCGGTACCGGAGGCGGACACAATGCCGCCGGCCGTGCCATTATGGAAGAACTGCAAAGAAGAGGGCATCACGCGGAGATGTTCAATCCCTACAACCTGGTCAGCGACAGACTGGCGGAGGAAGTGGACAAACTCTATATTAAAATGGCACAGAAGACACCCAGGGCGTTTGGCTTTGTATACCGGTTGGGAAATCTTTACCGGAAGCTGCCGGTGAAGTCCCCCGTTTATCATGTGAATAAAAAGATGGTGCCGGTGCTGGAGCGTTATCTTGCGGAGCACCCGGCGGATGTGATTTTTATGCCTCATCTGTATCCGGCGGAAATCATTACCCAGATGAAAAAACAGGGCAGCAGCCTGCCGCTTACCATATTTGTGGCAACGGACTATGTCTGCATACCCTTTACGGAAGAAACAAACTGTGATTATTATGTCATCCCTGACGAAGAACTGAAGGATGATTTCATAAAGAGAGGCATCCCGGAGGAGAAGCTGCTTCCTTACGGCATTCCCACCTCCGCTGCTTTTTCGGAAGAAAAGAGCAGGGAAGAGGCAAAGGAGGAGCTGGGCTTACAGAAGGACAGGCATTACCTTCTCATTTCCGGCGGCAGCATCGGGGCGGGACAGCTCTGCAAGGCGGTTCGTGTTTTAAAAAGACACTATGCCGGTACGGACAAGGAACTCGTTGTCATATGCGGCAACAATACCACCTTGTATGAGGAGCTGAAACGCGAGTATGCGGCGGATAAGGACATGGTACACATCCTGATGCATACGGACCGGATGGCGGACTACATGAAAGCCTGTGACGTTGTGCTTTCCAAACCGGGTGGACTTTCTTCCACGGAGGCGGCGGTTTCGGGGACGGCGCTGCTTCACATTACCCCCATTCCGGGCTGCGAAATCCTGAATATGAAGTTTTTTGGGGAGAGGGGCATGGCGGTGCCGGTGGAGACGATTGATGCCAGACTGGGAAAAATCTGCGATAAAATGCTGAAAGAGGAGCGTTACCGGAGGATGGCGGACAGACAAAAACAATACATTAACCCGCATTCGGCGGCGGATATCTGTGACTTTGCACAAAAGTATGCAAGTTTCGCAAAAAATATTTCAATATAAGCAAAAATAGTGTAAAATAAGCGCAAAGCAAAAGGGAAAATGAGGAACAGCATATGTATGTTTTCTTTCTGACCGTTCAATATGTGGGAATTGCGGTATTGATTACGGAGATGATGTTTATATTAAGCAAGCCGGCTTCTAAATTACAGATGACCCTGCTTGTTATGACAACGGCGACATTACTGAATTTTATCGGCTACCTGATGGAGATTACGTCGACTTCCATGGAAACGGCACTGATGGGTGTCAAGGTGGAATACCTTGGCAAACCCTTTATTATGCTGAGTCTGTTCTTTTTTGTGATGCATTACTGCCATATAGAGATTCCCAAAATTGTGTCCGGGTTTTTCATGATTATGCACATAGGCATTACCACACTGGTGTTTACCTGTGATGACCACAACCTGTTTTATGACAGTCTGAGCTTCACCACAGAGGGCGTTTTTCCCCATCTCTTAAAGGGACAGGGTCCCATGTGTATTTTCTTCACGGTGATGACCGGATGTTTTGCTACCATCTGTATTTTCTGCGCTGTAAGAGAGTGGCACATAGCGGAGACCAAGCTTGCCAGAAAGCAGGCAGCATACATTCTGCTCATGATTGTAACCCAGGCAATCGGATTTGCCTTGTATTTAAGCGGTATTACCGGCGGATACGACACCATGAACATTGCATATCTGATCAATGTTATTCTGCTGGCAGTTTCCATTTTCCGCTACCGTTTGTTCGAAGTGCTTACCCTTGCCAAGGAAAAAGCGCTGAACGATTACCAGGACGGCCTGATAGTGCTGGACAACCGCAATACGGTCATCTATTCCAACTCCCTTGCCAAGGAAATCTATCCGGAATTAAAAGGAGAGGATTACCAGGGAGTGATAGAGCGTCTGGATGCTTATATGAATCTGGAAGAGAAGCTTTTTTATAAAAATAAAGTATTTCAGATTAAAAGACAGCCCATTCTGCAGGAGGGCATGGAGTACGGCAGGACCTACAAGATTATCGATATCACGGACAGCTACTATTATGCAACACGTCTGCAGAACGACGTAGAGGAAAGAACCAAACAGATTAAATCCATGCAGAGCTCTGTTATTGAAAGCTTTGCCAACATGATTGAAGCAAGAGACGGTATTACAGGACAGCATGTGAAGCATACAAGCGCCTATGTGCGAATACTTATTTATGGGCTGAAGGAAACGGGGCTTTACAAGGATCTGCTGACGGATGAATACATAGCCACGGTCATTGACGTGGCGCCGCTTCACGATATCGGCAAGATTGCCATTATGGATCAGATTCTAAAGAAAAACGACAGACTGACCGATGAAGAATTTGAAGCTATAAGGACCCATCCCCAGGTGGGAGCCGTCATTGCGGAGGATATCCTAAGAGGCGTGGAAAGCGATTCTTATATTAAGGTGGCTCACGACATCATTCTGTACCACCACGAAAAATGGGACGGTACCGGTTATCCTACCGGCTTAAAGGGCAACAAAATTCCGCTTTGTGCCCGTATTATGGCGGTGGCGGATGTATATGACGCCCTGCGATCCAAGAGAAGCTACAAGGAAAGCTTTTCCAAAGAGAAGTCAAGAAAGATTATTGTGGAAGACGCAGGCGTACACTTTGATCCGGATATTGTAAGAGTATTCCAGGAGCATATTGATGAAATTGAGAGGGTTGAGTAAATAAGGACCTGTGTGTATGGAGCAAGATAAGAAATCAGGCAACAACGGATACGAACTTAGGAAAGCAGCCGGGCTCTATTGGCTGCTTGATTTGCGCCAGGGCGGAGAGCATTACAAGCCTCCCCTGGCAATGAATGAAATGGGGGCTGAGATTTTTAAATATCGGCAGTTGGGGGACAGCGAAGAGGAGATTATCAGAAAAACAGGTAACACTTATGATGCCGATGTGGAGACCATAAAAAGGGATGTAACATCTTTTCTGAAGAAGCTTAGGGAGTATGAAACAGAGTAAGAAAGGTGCGTTGAGAGGATGAATGTTCTGTTAATAGGGGGATGCAGTAGTGTTATTAACAATCTTATCATCAAATTAAATAAAGAAGGACACAGAATCTATCTTCTGACAGGCAGCCGTTATGAAAAGCAGCCCTATCAGAGGGTATTTGAAAAATATCACTTCCCATATGATGCCGGCTGTCTGAATGAAATTTTTGAAAGCATCAATCCAGACCTCACGATTTTTATGGGAGCTTACGATACGAACTTCCACTGGGACAATGAGGAGTCCGAAGCGGTACGGTATTCCGCCTGTGTGATGAACATCCTGATGGCATATGCCATGAAGAATAAGGGACGGTTCATCTATCTGTCTTCGGATGAGGTGTATCAGGGGGATTTCCCGGAGGACATTTCCGAAGAAACGCCTACGGCGCCCCAGGGCTTTAAGAGCATGGTGCTTTCCCAGACGGAGGAAATGTGCGAAAGCTACGGCAAAAACTGTGGCAGGGATATTATTGTTCTGCGTCTTGATCATCTGTATTCTATGCCGGATACCATGGCAGATGTCACCGATATCTGTACAAAGATGTGTCTGGAGTCTTTAGACAAATACATTATCACGGTAGATGACAACGATACCTTTTCACTGCTTTACGTTACGGATGCGGTGGAATATCTGTACCGGCTTGCCGTCTGCGAAACCCACAAATACCATTTATACAATTTATCTTCCGAAATACCCGTTACCGAGCGGCAGCTTGCGGAATTAGTGCGCAAAAATATGTGGTTCAACGTGGAAATTGTGTCCGTGGGAACCAATACCAAACGGAAAATATTGTCCTCCGCCCGCTTTGCGGAAGAGTTCAAACCCTCGTTTCTGTGCGACACACCCCATGTGGTGGCAAGAATTGTTGCCCGGATGAAGAAGTACCGACATATCTTTTTATACGGAGAAAAGCGGAAGAAAACCATAAGGGAAAGAATTCTGGAACGGGCGGGCTGGCTTATGAAAACAGCGATACCCTATATCGAAAACGGCATCTGCTTTGTGATTTTCTTTATGTTAAATAACAGGGCGGTTGGCAGTAAATATTTCCACAGTCTGGATTTTTACCTTTTGTATGTACTTTTATTTGCCATTGTGTACGGTCAGCAGCAGGCAACGCTTTCCGCGGCGCTGGCGGTGGCGGGCTATTGTTTCCGGCAGATGTACGACCGGAGCGGTTTTGAACTGATGCTCGACAGCAACACCTATGTGTGGATAGCCCAGCTTTTTATTCTGGGGCTTGCGGTGGGCTACGTGCGCGACTACATTACCAAGCTGAAAAGGGAGCACGGGGAAGAAAAGGAATTTTTGAGCCAGCAGCTTGAGGACATCAAGGAAATCAACGACAGCAACGTGCGCGTAAAGGATGCGCTGGAAACCCAGATTGTGAACCAGAACGACAGCGTGGGCAAGATTTACAGCATTACCTCATCCTTAGACCAGTACAGCCAGGAGGAAGTGCTTTTCTATGCGGCGGAAATGATTGCCCGGCTGATGAAAAGCAGGGACGTGGCGATTTACACCGTATCCGGCGGCGAGTACGCCAGACTGTTTTCCGCAACCTCGCCCAAGGCAAGAAGCATGGGAAACTCCATCCGCTACAGGCAGCTTGGGGAAATGTACGAGGTACTGGGAGAAAAAAAGGTATTTATCAACCGGAGCTTAAACGACAAATACCCACTTATGGCAAATGCTATTTTTGAAGAAAATGAAATGCAGATGATTATTATGATCTGGGGAATCCCCTGGGAGAGCATGACACTGGGGCAGGCAAACCAGCTGGTGGTAATCAGCGCCCTCATCCACAATGCGGTGGTGAGAGCGAATAAATATCTGGAAGCGCTGGAAGAGGAGCGTTACATTGACGGCACCAAAATCCTGGATGACGAGGCGTTTACCACCCTTATCAATGCATATCTGGCGGCGGAAAAGAAGGGACTTACCGAATGTATTGTGTTAAAGGTGGAAGCGGCGCCGGACATTACCTACAAGGATCTTGCCATGCGGATTTCAGCCAGGCTGCGGCATCAGGATTACGTGGGACTTCTGTCGGACAACCGCCTGTATGTGCTGCTTTCCAATGCCAGAAGACAGGACGCGGTGCCGGTTATGGAACGACTTTCCGCCATCGGCTGCAGGAGTGAGATTATGGAGGAATATGAGCAATGAAGCGGCGGTTGAAGAAAAGCCATATTTTTATCCTGATTGTCATGCTCATCTGTCCCGTGGTGGGACCGCTTTTTTTCCTGCTTGCCTGTCTGTGGTATAAACTGTTCTTTTCCGAACCGGTGGATCTGGACGATGTCATCTTCAGCAAGGAAAGGGTAAAAGCTTCCGTCCGCGCCGAGGAGGAGCAGGAGAGGAACATGGTTTCCTTAGAGGAAGCCATAGAAGTCACCAACGAGTCGGATTTACGGAACCTGATGATGAATATTGTAAAGGGCGATATCCGTAAGTCCTTAGCATCCATTTCTCTTGCCTTAAACAGTGAGGACACGGAAACGGCGCACTATGCGGCAAGCGTGCTGCAGGATGCCCTGAACGATTTCCGTATGACGGTGGAAAAGCAGAAAAAGCTTATCGAAGAGGGCGGCACCGACAAGACAGCCTATGCGGATATGCTCCTAAACTATATGAATGATGTCCTGAAACAGAAGGTTTTTACGGACATGGAGCAGAAAAGCTATGTGGCGGAAATGGACTATGTGGGCGAAGTGATGTATGCGGAAGCACCGGATGCCATGGGCATTGAACAGATGGAGGCGCTGATTCTGCGTCTTTTGGAGATTGACAATTTTACCGACTGTGAAAAATGGTGTGAACGTGCCAAAGAGAAATACCCGAATACGCTGGCGGCGTATACCTGCCGGCTCAAGCTGTATTTCAGCAGCGGGCAGAGAGAAAAATTCTTTGAAACCATCGAGGAGCTGAAACAATCTCCGGTGGTGGTGGACAGAGAGACCCTGGAGCTTATCAGAGTGTTCCGGTAATAGAGGTGGAAGATGATATCCCGCAGAAACTTTTTGATCATCCTTCTGATGATGGGCGTACTGCTGTTTATGTTTCAGTTCTCCCAGTTAGTGAAGGAAAACGGCAACGACTACGAGACAAATGAATATTACGGCACCGGGCTTCTTTCGGGAGAGGATGCCTGGCAGCCGGCGCAAAAAGAGTCTGCGTTTGCTTCTCTGGAAGGCTATGCCCTATTTGTGGGAGCTACGGAAGGCAGTGTGGCAAAGACTGTGGAAGAATGGTGCCGCTATGTAAAAAAAGACCTTCTGTGCGAGGAACATCTGACGGAAGGTAGGACACCGGGACTACTTTTAGTGGACGGCGCTTCCATTGACTATGAAAAAGAGGAAACCGCCATTCTGTCCTATGCCTCAGAGGGGGTGCCCATTGTTTTCTGCACCCTGCCGGAGGCCTCCTGCATTGAGGAATGGGAGTCCCTGCAGGCGCTCCTTGGCATTACGGAGATAAAGAATGAGGAAACGAAGGTGGACGGCATCCGCCTGTTTGACGGCTTTCTTTTAGGCGGCGAGGCGGTATACAAAGCGCAGAACGACAAGGAGGCAGAGGAACTGCAGGACTTTACCCTGACCATGCCCTGGTATGTGACGGGCAAAGGAAGCAAGACCTATATGGTGGGGCTGAAGGACGAAACGAGGGTAGAGAGGGAGGAGTTTCCGCATATTCTCTGGCGAAACCGCTACGAGGACACCTTCGTGTTTGCCGTAAACGGTGACTATCTGACGGATATTGAGGGACTTGGCATTTTAGACGGCTTTCTTTATGAAATGCAGGAATTTACCGTGTATCCGGTGGTCAATGCCCAGAATATCAGTGTGGCGGACTATCCCAGTCTTTCTTCGGAAACGGATGCGGTAATGCAGGCATATTACAGCCGGACCAGCCGCAGCTTTGTGCGGGATGTCATGTGGCCGGGAATTTTAGCCATGTCCTCCCGGCAGGAACTGAAAATGACCTGTTTCCTAAATACCGGCTATGAAAGAACCAGCCTTGCCGGTATTATGCCGGAGGATTTGATTTTCTACCTGCAGCAGTTCAAGGAAGCAGGAGCGGAAGCGGGCTTAAGCATGAACCGCACCAGGGATGTGTCTGTAAGCGAGCAGATTGCCGAAGAGAGAGGTTTTTTAGGCAGAATGGACTGCGGGTATTTCTTCGGTGCCGTTTATGAGGAAGCCGTGTCGGAAGAACTGCGGGAAGCTATGGAGAAAAATGCCTATTTTTCCGGCATTCATACCCTGACCTGCAGGGACAGGGGAGAAAATTTCCTATTGTCCTATTATACCGGCGATGTGACCCTGCAAGGGGTGACAGCGGAGGCGGAAGCATACAGCTACCGCACGGATTTCAGGAACAGGAGTCTGGCAACGGCGCTTGCCTATTCCAATACACTGCTTGACATGCACCGGATTATGTGGCCGGAGACGGAAGATGACCGCTGGGAAAAGTATTTTAACAAGGTGTTCAGCAATGTCAGCACCTATTTCCATAATTTCACGTTCATGGAGGACACCACCCTTTCGGAAAGCGACAGCCGTGTGCGCTCGCTGCTCAATCTTTCCTATGAGATTGAAAAAGAGGATGACGGCATTGTGGTATATGCCACGGGTATCCGGCAGGAAGCGTGGTTTTTACTGCGCACCCACGGACAAAAAATTGCCGACATCACGAACGGTGACTATGAGCAGGTAGAACAGGATGCCTATCTTGTGAAGGTGCAGGTGGGCGGCACCCATATCCGGCTGACACGGGCGGATGAGGTATTGCAGTATAAGGAGCCTTTCATGGCGCCCTGACGGGACGAAAGGCAGCAGTAAAGGAGAACAGTCATGAAAATCTGTATGGTGGCGGAGGGCTGCTACCCTTACGTGGTGGGCGGTGTATCCGGCTGGATTCACAGTATGATTAAGGCCTTTCCGCAGCATGAATTTATCATATTGGCAATTATCTCCGACAGAAAGCAGAGCGGGAAGTTTCAGTACGAAATGCCGGACAATGTGTCGGCTGTGTATGAGGCTTACTTAAACGATGTGGACTGGTCAAAGGGAAAGCATAAAAAAATAAAATTAGATAAGAAGCAGTACCGCGCCCTGCAGAGTGTGATTCTGGGATACAAAACAGACTGGGATACTCTGTTTGCCATGTGCCAGAAGAAAGAGTTTTCTATTGATGCGTTACTGATGGGTGAGGATTTTTTCCATGTGGTGGAGGAGTGCTACGAAGCGAAGTATTCCCAGATTGTATTTTCGGATTTTCTGTGGACCATGCGCTCCATTTACCTGCCGCTTTTCTTAATCCTGCATACGAAAATTCCCAGAGCGGATGTGTACCACTGCGTGGCTACGGGCTATGCGGGCATTCTGGGTGGCATGGCAGGCTATTTGTACCATTGCGGGCTTCTGGTATCGGAGCACGGCATATATACCAGGGAAAGGGAAGAGGAAATCCTGAAGGCTTCCTGGGTCAGCGGTATTTACAAGGATATCTGGATTGAGCAGTTTAAGAAAATGTCCCGGCTCGCCTACGACAGGGCGGATGCGGTGACGGCACTGTACGGTCACGCCAGAAAGCTGCAGACGGAGCTGGGCTGCGATATTTCCATCACCCATGTGACACCGAACGGCATTGACGTAGACAGCTTTGCCAATATTCCCGGCAAACAGCCGGAGGATGAGGGCTTTATTAATATCGGTGCCGTTTTACGTGTGACACCCATTAAGGATGTCAAGACCATGATAAGGGCATTTGCCTTTGCGGCGGAGCGTGTGCCCAACCTGAAGCTCTGGATTATGGGACCCCGCGACGAGGATAAGGAATATGCGGAAGAGTGTTACGAACTGGTAGAGGTATTGGGACTTGAAAACGTGATATTTACCGGCAGAATTCAGGTAAAGGAATACTTAGGCAGGATGGATTTTACCATTCTTACAAGTATCAGTGAGGGACAGCCGCTTACAATTTTAGAGAGCTTTGCGGCACATAAGCCGGTCATTGCCACGGATGTGGGAAACTGCCGGGAGCTTATTTACGGGGAGGAAGGGGACACCTTTGGAACCGCCGGAATCCTGACACACATTATGAACACGGAGGAACTTTCCGGAGCCATGATAAAATTAGCCCTTTCCCCACAGCTCCGGCAGGAAATGGGAGAAGTGGGTTACCAAAGGGTACATACCTATTACCGGATGGAACAGATGCGGGAAAAATTTGACAGACTGTATAAGGAAGTCTATCCCTGGATGGAGGAGTAAGGATGGCGGGAATCGGTATCAAGCTAAACAGAATATACAGTAAAAACACCATCGCAACCAACCTGATGGGCTTCGGTTACAGTACGGTCATTACCATAGCTCCCATGTTTCTGGTGATTGCGGCGGTCATTATTATGCAGATTTTACTGGGCTTTTCCTCCATTGGCTATGCGCAGAGGGAGCTGTATTCCTGTACGGTGCTCTATATTTTTGTGTTCGCCCTGCTGACGGCTTCGCCCTTCAATGCGGTGCTTTCCAAATATATGTCGGATGTGATTTACGAAGAAAAATACGAAAATATCCTGCCCTGCTACTATGTGGGACTGCTCCTTAATACCCTGCTCAGTGCAGCACTCGGTATACCTTTCTGTATTCATGAATATGTGGTGGGCAAGGTGGATATCTTCTTTGTTTTCTCAGGGTACTGTGGATATATGGCGCTGATGTTTGTTTTTTACTCCATGCTTTATCTCTCCATCTGCAAGGTATATAAAAAGATATCGGCATTTTTCCTGATAGGAATGGGAACAACGGTGCTGCTTTCCCTGCTTCTTACCAAGGTTTTTCATGTAAGTGTTATTTATTCCATGCTGATTTCCCTGGATGTGGGCTTTATGCTGATTGCCAGCCTGGAATATGCGCTGGTGCGGAGCTATTTCCGTAACAGCAGCGACCGCTATGCGGATGTACTTCGGTATTTTAAGAAATACTGGCCCCTTGTGGTGACGAATTTTCTTTATACGCTGGGGCTTTACATGCACAATTTTGTGTTCTGGGGCACGGAGGAGCATCTGGTGGTGGCGGACAGCTTTGTGTGCATGCCCACCTACGATATGGCAACCTGTCTTGCCATGTTTACCAACATTTCCGCCAGTGTCATTTTTATTTCCCGTGTGGAAATGTATTTTCATGACCGTTATAAAAAATATTCCGAGGCGGTTATCGGCGGCAGGGGCATGGATATCCGCATAGCGAAGCAGAGGATGTTTGAACAGCTTTCCGATGAACTTCTGAATCTGGTGCGCATCCAGTTTATCGTGTCGGTAGTGGTATTTTTCCTGTGCACGGTCTTTCTGCCGCAGCTTGGTCTGGGCGGGTTAATCATGCAGATATACCCCTGCCTGGCAGCCGGATATTTTATTCTGTTTATTATGTATGCCGCCATTATTTTCCTGTACTACTTCAATGACCTTGTGGGGGCAGTGCTTACGGCGGCAAGCTTTACCGTGGTTACGCTGTTAGGCAGTCTGTTTTCTTCCACTCTGCCTGTCATCTGGTACGGAATGGGGCTGGTAGCAGGCGCTCTGACGGGTTTCTGTGTGGCGTATGACCGTCTGCGCACCATGGAAAAAAATATGGATATACACATTTTCTGCAAAGGCAGTCTGTTGAAAAAGGGAGAAGGCAAATGTCCTTCCAACTGTGTTTATGAAAACAAGGCTGCGGAGAGGAGTCGGTAATGGAACCGGGTTTAATGCTTCAGATTATCATGATTATAACAGGAGTCTACCTGCTTGTAAGAACCATATCTTCCCTGGCAAAGCGGCGGATGACGGAGCCCTTCTGCCTGACCTGGGGACTGGTTGCCATCGGCATTATTTTAGCCGGCTGTCTGCTGCGCCCGGCGGGCTGGAACCAGTACATCAGCTATACGGGCATGGTGCTTCTTCTTTTGATTGGCTTCTGCCTTCTGTACGGCGCTTATTTCATAAGCTGCCGGGTTTCCGAGCTGATGCGCCGGAACAACGAGCTGGCGATACAGGTTTCTTTACTAAAAGAAGAAGTGGGCAGACTGCAGGAGGAAAGGGCACATGATCATAACGGTGTATAGAATTCTGTTTGTTATCAATACCTTAGGGCAGGCGGGCGCCGAGACGGCGCTTCTTTCCCTGCTGCAGACACTGGCAAGGGAGAAGGGGGAAGCCCGGTATGAGATTTCCCTTTATGTGCTTACGGGTCAGGGAGAAATGGCGTCCCGGCTGCCGGCGGATGTGCGGCTCTTAAATAAGAAATACAGGGAAGAGTCGGTGCTGACGGCTAAGGGACGGAAATACCTGAAAAAAACGGTTTTAAAGACTATGTTTACCAGAGCAACGGTAGTTAAGCTGTTTCCTTATCTGGCAAAAAATACCTGCGCCATGCTGGGCAAAAAGAGGCTTCTTCCCGATAAATTGTTGTGGCGCGTTCTTTCCGACGGTGGTATGGTATTGCCGGAGGAATACGATCTGGCGGTGTCCTATCTGGAGGGCGGAGCGGCTTATTTTGTGGCGGACCATGTAAAGGCGGCAAAGAAAGCGGCTTTTATCCATGTGGACTATGAAAAGGCAGGTTACACAAGAGCCCTGGATAAGGACTGTTATCTTGCATTTGATAAAATATTTACTGTATCGGACGAAGTGCGGGAGGCGTTCTTAAAAGCCTATCCGGAGCTGCCGGACAAAACGGAGGTATTCCACAATATCTTAAACAAAGAGGAGATTGTAAGACGTGCCGAAGAAGGAGAGGGCTTTACCGACGGCTTTACCGGCATGCGGCTGCTTTCCGTGGGCAGGCTTACCGCACAGAAGGCGTTTGAGGTTTCCGTGGATGCCATGAAGCGGCTGAAGGATGCGGGAAAAAACGTAAGATGGTATGTCCTGGGAGAAGGCGACCAGCGCAAAAAACTACAGGAACAGATAGATGCCCTGGGGCTGACGGAGGATTTTATCCTGTACGGCGCCGTGAACAATCCCTATCCGTTTATGAAGCAGGCAGACATTTATGTGCATGCCAGCCGGTTTGAGGGAAAAAGCATTGCCATACAGGAGGCGCAGATTTTAGGGAAGCCCATGGTGGTGTCGGACTGCAGCGGCAACCGTGAACAGGTGTGCCATGGCAAGGACGGTCTGATGTGCGGTCTTACCCCGGATAGCCTGGCGGAAAACATCATGTTTCTTTTGGAAGACGAGGCACTGCGCAGAAAATTAGGAGCTGCCGCAGCTAAAAAAAATGCGGACGCCGCAGAGGAGATACAAAAATTACTTTCCATGCTGAAAGGATGATTTTTGATATGAAAAAGGAACTTTTAATAATTATTCCGGCTTATAATGAGGAAAAAACCATAGGAAAGCTTTTGGATGCACTGCAGAAGCCGCCGGTTTCCGAAATGGCGGATATATTAGTCATGAACGATGCTTCCGTCGACGGGACGGAGCGGGAAGTTAAAAAAAGACAGGTACCTGTTGTGACGCATATTTACAATTTAGGCTACGGAAACGGGCTGCAGCTCGGTTATAAGTATGCCTTAAACCACGGCTACCGTTATGTGATACAGATGGATGCGGACGGGCAGCATGACCCTTCCAACATTCCGGCGATTTATGAAAAACTGACAACTAAGGATGCGGACGGCCACTGCCCGGACATTGTACTGGGTTCCCGTTTTATAAAAGGAGCGCCAAAGTATCCGGCGGGTGTCTTAAAACGGATGGCATGGGCTGTTTTCCGCTTTTTTATACGGCTGGGAACGGGCAGAAGGATTACGGACCCGACCACAGGGCTGCAGGGACTTGGCAGAAAGGCCTTTTCCTATTACGCGGGCTACCGTCATTTTGATGACAGATACCCGGACGCCAATATGATTTTACAGATGCTTCTTTTAGGTTTCCGCATTGAAGAAGTTCCGGCGCTTATGCATGTGAGAACCACGGGAAAAAGTATGCATTCCGGCTTAAAACCGGTGGCTTATATGTTCCGCATGACCTTTTCCATGCTGGCGGTATTTATCAGAATCAAATGGCTTCGGGTAGATTTGGAGGCAATAAAGGATGAAACTGTTTAATCGAAATTTTCAGAAGGGGGATTTGACAGAACAGACTAATCTGCCGGGCAATCCGGACAGGGGCTGGTATCGTTTATATACGTTTTCGCTTGACCAAGGAGTGGATTTACAGGTGCTTCGGGAAAGCATCAGTGCGGATGACAGTCTGGCGCTTATAATGTTTGACATCGGCTGCTACCGGGACAGGGACCTGGATGATGCCGCCATGCAGTATATGCGGGGCGTGCTGTCCTTTTTCGTGGCGATGGACAAAGAAATCATCCTGCGCATTGCCTATGACCATGAGGGCAAGGCACTGGAGAGGGAGCCGTCCCTGTTTGCGCAGGTCAAGAACCATATGCTTAAGGTACGGGAGCTGATTGCCGAGTTTGACAGCCGCATTTTTGTTTTTCAGGGTGTGCTGACCGGCAACTGGGGCGAGATGCATTCTTCCCGCTTTCTGGAAAAAGATAAGCTGCGGGAGATGACCGCCATTTTAACCTCCGGCATCCGGGAGGATACGTTTTTCTCCGTGAGAAAGCCGTCCCAGATAAGGTGTATTTATACGGAAGCGGCGCTGTTCAGCCGGGGTAATTTTCAGGATATTCACGGAACGGTGCGGCCGTTTGGACTGTTTGACGATGCCATTCTGGGGTCTGAAACGGACTACGGCACTTATGCCGGCAATACCGCCGGAGACATGGACTGGGAAAGTGCATGGAGCCGTGACAAAGAACTTGGCTTTATCGAAAAGATAGGCAGGGAGGCGCCGGTCGGCGGGGAAGCCATTTACGGGGAGGGCTACATAGACAGCATCTCCCAGGAAAGACTTTTAGCGGAGCTTCGCAGACTGCATGTTACCTACTTAAACAGTATGTACGACAGGAATGTGCTGGACAACTGGGCAAGGCACAACTACAACGGCAGGGGCCCCTGGATGGGCATTAACCTGTATGATTATATCGGAGCGCATCTGGGCTACCGCTTTTTAATCCGGGATGTGAAAATTTCATTTCTGGGCAAATCCGAGGGCGAAAGAGCCTGCGAAGTGACGGTTGACATAGAAAATGTGGGCTTTGCCAACCTGTACCGGGAGGCGGAGGTCTACTTAAGCTGGCTGACCGGAAGCGGAGAAAAGGGCAGCAAGAAAATAAGCTGCGATTTGCGGCTTCTGGATGCCGGAAAGAAGGAAAGCTATACGGCTGTGGTCGGACTGTTCGGAAACGCAGGCACCAATTATGCATTTTACCTGACCATCCGCAGAAAGCAGGACGGCAGGGTGATTTATCCTGCCAACAAGATGATGGGCGAGAGCGTTTATCTGGGCTATATCAAATAAGAATTTTAAGGAAAGGAGGAAACATCATGACAGCGTTATACTGGGGACTGGAATTTACAAAAGTACTGGGCGCCTATTTTGTCCTGATGATTGTGTATCCTTCTTTTCTGTGCAGAAGGTTTTTGAAGGGGAAATCCCTGACCTTCCGCTTCGGCTTCTGTACGACCGTATCGGTGCTTGGCATCAATACGGTGGTGCTTCTTTTAGGACTCATACATTTCTTAAATCCCTGGGTGGTGCGGATTTTGTTTTACGGTCCCCTTGTGTATTTTATTGTGACAAAAATTATGTCCGGGAAGGCAGACCTTCCCATGCTTCTGCGTGTGCTGAACGGCACTTTCGGTATCCGGCAGTTTTTGTTAAAATGCGGAAAATGGCTGCAGAGAAAAAGTGCCGGTATCTTAAAAAGAGGCTTTCAGCGGATAAAGGGGCATTTTGTGGAATACGGACTTCTTTTTGTGCTGCTGGCGTTCGGCTGCATGTACTTCAGCTACGGCGCTTTTCAGGATTATTCCTATGGTTTCGGCGATATTTATCCCCACAACCAGTGGATTTATGCCCTGACGCAGGGGCAGATTTTCTCGGACGGCGTGTACCCGGAGGGGATGCACTGCTTTATCTACGCCATGCATACATTGTTTGGTATCCGTATTTACAGCTGTATGCTGTTTACCCAGGGCATTCATGTGATGGTTTTTCTGCTTTCGGCATACCTGTTTCTGAAAGAGATTTTCCGGTTCCGCTTTACTCCTCATTTTGCACTGGCATTGTTTCTGACGCTGGATGTGGTGTGCATTGACAGTGTGTTCGGCATGTCCCGTCTGCAGTGGACCATTCCGCAGGAATTCGGTATGTATGCCATGTTCTTATGTCCTGCTTTCCTGATACGGTATCTGAATACGCCCAAAGAGGAAATCAGACTGCCGCAGAATAAATGGGGTAAAAAACTGCAGTTTCTGAAAAAGGCTTACTATAACGAAAATTTACTGGTATTTATGCTTGCCATTGCCGTGACGCTGGCGGTGCATTTCTACCCTACCATTATGGCTTTTTTCCTGTGCGTGGCATTTGTACCGGTTCTGTTTTCAAGGATTTTCAAGTCCACCCGTTTTGTATCCCTTGTGGGCGCTGTACTTGTGGGCGTGCTGATAGCGGTGGTTCCCATGGCGGGGGCACTGGCTTCCGGCATTCCGTTCCAGGGCTCCATTAACTGGGCGATGAACGTTATCAACGGCGTGGAGGGCGCCGCCTCCGGCTATATGGCGCCGGACGGGGAAAACGATGCCGCAGGCAGCACAGACGGACAGGGCAGCGGCGGTCTGAAAAATGGTGGCAACGGCAGTAATGCAGGCGACGGCTCCGGTACCGATGCGAACGGCAACCGGGGAGCGGACGGAGAGAACAACGGCAGCAACGCAACCGTCACATCAGGAGCGGACGGAGAAAACAGCGGCACCGGCAATGCAGACGGAGAGAACAGCACCGCCGGCGGGAAAACACCCCAGCCGCCCAAGGAGCCATTGCTTACCCGGCTGAAAGCATTTTTTTTGAAAGAGGCAGACGCCCTGTACCGGGCGGGCTACGTGACCCTGTATAAGGAACAGCGGGCGGACGGCTTCCTAAAAATGACGGCGCTGGCACTGGCGGTTTTTGTATTCTGCCGTATATTAGCCATGCTACTGCGGTTTGTTTTCCACAGAAAGGGCATACAGGCGGGAATGTTTGACCATTATCTGTCCCTGACACTTTCTACGGTTATTTTCATTGGCATGTACTGTGCGGAAGCGCTGGGTCTGCCCGCACTGATTGCGGGAGCCAGACTCTGCTCCTCCATACAACTGCTTCTGACTGCCATGTGCATGATTCCGGTGGATGCAGCCTTTACCCTGCTGGCGGTACTCCTTTCCGGGGCGGTTATGAAAACGGCGGCGCTTCTTTTTACCGGTGCGGTTTATGTATTTACCAACATGACGGGAACCTTCCACGGCTATTTATATTATGAGCTGACACGCTTTAACGGAGCGGTCATGAGTACCTACCGGATTACGGAAACCCTGCCGCACAACAGTTATACCATTGTGTCGCCGGTAGATGAACTGTATCAGGTTATTCAGTACGGTCTGCACGAAGAGGCGGTCAATTTTGTGAACGAATGTACTAAGGACGATTACACCATCCCTACGGAATATGTCTTCTTATTTGTGGAGAAGCATCCGCTGGGCTATGCCCAGAGCCATTTCTTCGGAGGTCCGTCCTGGCTGGCGGCGGAAAAATATCCGGCTCTGTACGAAAGTAATGTAAGCCAGTGCCCGGCTATTTTCACGGCAACGATTTCTCCTGAGCTGGCGGAACCGCCGTTTTACGCGTTCCCGATTTCTTCCGCGGCGTATTCGGATCTGCTGTCCCGTACCGTGGTGGAATCCCGTCTGCAGAAATGGTGCGATTCATTTGAAAAGCTTTATCCGGGTGAATTGAAAACGTATTATGAAGATAAAAATTTTGTATGCTACTATTTCCGGCAAAATCCGGCATGTCTGTACCAGCTGGCAATAGAGGATGAATGAAAGGGGAAAGAGTTTGGCACAACAGGTGAAACGCAGGAAAAACAGAATAAAGACGGCGCTGCGTTTTACGGCAGGAATGCTGTTGCCTGCCCTTCTTCTTACAGGACTTCTCTTTGTCTGGGGGAGAAAAAGAGGGCATGGCAGAGTTATCTTTTCGGCAGAATGTTTTACGGAGTCCTCCCGGTATTTATCCAATCCAAACCGCGGTTTTTATTATATATACGGATTTGTGATTGCGGATGAAAATGCAGAGTGGGAGGAAACGGTGGCAGAGCGGTTTCAGGACGATACCGGAACGAATCTGACCATGATTCAGATAAATCTTTGCAATTACCGGGACAGGGAACTGACAGAGCAGGGGCTTGACAGTATCCGTAGTCTGTTTCAGGCGCTCCGTGGGACGGGAAAGCAGCTGATTGTCCGCTTCCTGTATGACTGGTCGGGAGAAAATGCGGAAACGGAACCGGAAGACATTTCCGTTATTCTGCGGCATATAGAACAGACAGGACCCCTTGTGGCGGAAAATAAGGACATCATTTTTACCCTGCAGGGGCTGTTTACCGGCAACTGGGGAGAAATGAACGGCACCCGTTACAGTACGGCAGAGGACTGGCATACACTGTACGAAACCTTAAGGACGGCAACGGAGGACAGTGTGTATCTGGCGGTACGGATGCCCATGCAGTGGCGGAATGCCACCGGATTTGCGGAAATCCCGGAGGCGTTTGAGGACGGCTGCAGGCTGGGACTTTTCAATGACGGTATTCTGGGAAATTACAGCGATTACGGCACATATGGGGAAGCCTCCCGCAAGGAGGCGGGGGATTTTTCCTGCTGGAACCGGGAGGAAGAGCTTGCCTTTCAGGAGGAGCTTTGTGGATATGTTCCCAACGGCGGGGAAGTGATTGTGGATAATCCTTACAACGATTGGGAAACTGCCATGCACGACCTTGCCGTTATGCATATCAGCTACCTGAATGAGGACTATGACAGAAGGGTTCTGGAAAAATGGGCAGCCGCCACGGTTGAGGAAGAGGGCTGTTATCAGGGCATGGACGGTCTTTCCTATGCGGAAAGGCATCTGGGCTACCGGCTGCTTCTAAAAGAGGTGAGCGGAGAATATCATTTCTGGAAGGATATTCTTTCCTTACGGATAGACTTACAGAATGTGGGTTTTGCGCCGATTTTAAAAGAAACGGTGCCGGAGGTTATTGTAGTGTGTGAGGATACCGGAGAATGCCGGGAAATCCCACTGGATGTGGATTTTACATATCTTGTGGGCGGAAGAGGGGCAGAACGGGTGGAAACGGTTTCGGCGGACGTTTCCCTGACAGGGTGGCAGTCCGGCACCTGCCGGGTGTACCTGCGCCTTACGGATAAGGACAGCGGCAGGCAGATTTATTTTGCCAATGAGCAAAATCCCACGGAATACGGTTACCTGCTGGGTATCGTAGAGCTGGAAAGCCTGAAAAGCCGGTGAGGAAGCGAAAGTGCGGCAGAGATGAGAGGTCTGAAAGCCGGTGAGAATGCAAAAGCGTGATAGAAACGAGTGACGGAAAGGCAGATTTTATGGAAAGGGCAGAGAAAGTTGCGGTCGGTCCCGACAGAGAAGAGCAGGAACTGCTCCGGCTGCTGAAAGCAGCATTAGTAGGCAATTCGGACCGGGAAAAAATAAATAGTTCCGGACAGACGGACAATATAAACTATGAAAAGCTTTTTGCCATGGCGCAGGCACATCAGGTACTTCCCCTTCTGTATGATGTGCTGGAAACTGCCGCACATGAGGAAACCGGGGAAGCGCCTGAGACTGCCGCACATGAGGAAGTCGGGGAAGCGCCGGAATGTATGGTCGCATGGAGGACGGTCTGGCAGCAGGCAGCCCGGCGGACGGTGAGCCAGAATTACCACCTTTTGTTTACCGGCAAATTTCTCACAGGGCTTTTGAGTGAGGCGGACATTCCGGTTGCTTTATTAAAAGGAACGGCGACCTCGGCTTATTACCCGGTGCCGGAACTGCGCAAATCCGGCGATGTGGATTTGTATCTGATGAAGGAAGGCGATTTACCGAAGGCCCGGGCGCTTTTTCTGGCACATGGCATGACGGTAAAGGAAGAACAACATTCCCTGCACCATCTGGTGATGCAGACTGCGGAAGAAATAGTGGTGGAACTGCACACCCTGATAGCGGAGCCGTTTGACAATGCCGCCATGAATACCTATCTGGAGAAATGCAGGGAGCTTTTCGCAGCACACACGGAGGAAAAGGAAATTATGGGGGTTACCCTGCCGGTGCTGACCGGCGCCTGCCACGCATACGAACTGCTTCTTCATATGCTGCAGCACTTTCTGCGTGCCGGATTTGGGCTGAAGCTTCTATGCGATTGGGTGGTCTTCTGGGAAAAAGGAGTATCCGGTGAAGAACAACAGCTTTATAAAAAGCTGATAGCGGAAAGCGGTCTCAAAGGTTTTTCCGATGTGGTAACAGCTACCTGTGTGGAATATCTGGGACTGCCGGAGGAAAGCGTAAGCTTTCTGAAAAACGGCAGGAAGGGAAACACAAGGGAAAAGTCCGGTACAGGAGGTCAAACAGCAGGGTATACTCTGCAGGCGGCTTTTTTAAGGGATGTGCTGGACAGCGAAGAATTCGGCAAGACCTCGGAGGACAGGATGGTAGCGGTGAGAGGCAGCGGCTTTGGCGCTTATACGCGCGAGTTTCAACATCAGATGCATCTGAATTTCCCCCGGACCGGGAAATGCTTTTTACTCTGGCCCCTGCTCTGGTGCATGACACTGGTACGGTTTCTTAGGAATAACCGGAAAATCAGGCACACATCCGTTAGAGCGGTATTAAGAAATGCCAAAGCGAGAGGTGAACTGGTAAAAAGGCTGTCCCTGTTTGAAAAATAGGCAATTGTGGTATTTAAAAAAGTACAAATTAGTAAATTATGTTACCTTGACATAAGGTAAAAGCTATTTTAAAATAAAGGAAATCGGGGGGCCTTTATGGAAGATAACGCATATCATAAAGGTAGAGGTTTTTGTAAAAGGAGTTGAGATTATGAAAAAATATGAGAGTCCTGTTATTTTAGAAAATGAAGATTTGGCAGAAGGCATTTATGCCAACAGCGGAGCAAATCCTTCCGGACCGGAAGAACCGCAGTGCTGGACGGTATCCGTAAATAAGGAGCAGGTAGTGTCACACGAGAAGTACGCAAACTTCCGCGTAACCGCAAACCACGGCAATGTGCAGCACATTTCTACCGCTTCCACCGTTACCATCGTATTTAACCAGCCCATTACCAGTGCAAACTTTGAGTCTTTCGGCGTCAGCGTAAACGGCTGTACCGTAGTCCTGACCAGAGAACAGCACGGCAATGCTTATAACTGCAACGACAATTACAGTTCCTTACTTAAGGTTTACTGTGATGACCCGGATGGCCTGGCAGTTATTTCTGCCACCATTTCCTGTACGAAGGCACCGAATGTACAGGGCGGTTATGATGACTAAAAAAATAACACTTGAGAAAAAAGGACAGCATCGTCTGAAACAGGCGGTGCTGTTTGTACGTTAAAGGGTTTGTGAGGGAGTGAGTATGCAGCAGACGTGGAAACGAATAAAATGGATTGGCGGTTACGCCAGACAGCATATCTGGGCGATTGCGGTGTATACGCTTTTGGGCCTTGCCGGTACCGGCATCTCCCTTCTGGGAAGTCTGGTATCCAAGGATCTGATTGATATTATTACCGGACATGAAACGGGGCAGGTTGTTATGACCTTCTGCATCATGATAGGCATGAATTTAGGAAGTGTGTTCCTGACGCAGATTTCCAATTACATTTCCACCAAAATCAGTATGAGCGTGGATGCCGGTATTAAAGCGGATATTTTTTCAAAGATTTTAGTGACTGACTGGGAATCCCTGACGGAGTACCATACCGGGGATTTGCTGACCCGCTGGAACGGGGATGCTTCCAATATCGCCTCCGGCATTCTGAGTTTTGTTCCCAATTTAATCATATATCTTTTCCGGTTTGGAAGCGCCCTGTGGATGGTGCTTTATTATGATGCGTCGTTTGCCGTGTTTGCCCTTGTGAGCATGCCGGTTTCTTTCCTTATGTCCCGGTATCTGACGAAAAAAATGCAGAGCAACAATAACAAAAGCGCAGCCATGAATGCGAAAATGTCCGGCTTTAACCAGGAAGCGTTTTCCAATATACAGACCATTAAGGCCTTCGATATGATTTCCCTTTATATAGAAAGGCTGAAAAATCTGCAGAGGGAATACATTACCATGCGTATGAGTTATCAGAAAATGAGCATGGTGATTTCCGTTCTGATGACGTTAATCGGCATGGCGGTTTCCTATGCTTCCTACGGCTGGGGTATTTACCGGGTGTGGAGCGGAGCTATCAGCTACGGTACCATGACCATGTTTCTCACTCTGTCCAGTACGCTGACAAGTACCCTGAACAATCTGATTTCGTTAATTCCCACATCCATTTCCCTGACCACTTCGGCGGGCAGACTGATGGATATTGTGGAGATGCCGAGAGAGGACTACAGCAAAAAGGAAGAAGTGAAGGCTTTCTGGGAGCGGCATAAAGAGGAAGGTGTGGGACTTTCCGTGCAGGATGTTTCCTATGCTTACCGGAACGGAACAGTGGTTTTTGAACATGCTTTTATGGAGGCGCATCCGCACGAAGTGGTTGCACTCATCGGTCCTTCCGGTGAAGGCAAGACCACTATGCTAAGACTCCTGCTCTCCTTAATTTTGTCACAGGAAGGCACTGCGCAGCTTTGCACGCGGGAGGAAAATATGCCCCTCAATGCTTCCGCCAGACAGCTGATATCCTATGTACCGCAGGGAAATACCATGTTTTCCGGTACGATTGCGGAAAATATGAGAAATGTAAAAGAGGATGCTACGGACGAAGAAATCCGAAATGCTTTGGAAATTGCCTGTGCATGGGATTTTGTAGAGAAACTGCCGGACGGTATCAACAGCCCGATACAGGAACGAGGCGGCGGATTTTCCGAAGGGCAGGCACAGCGGCTTTCCATTGCCCGAGCCATCCTCCGCAGGTCCCCCATTTTACTGCTGGATGAGGCAACCTCTGCTTTGGATGTGGCAACGGAACGAAAACTCTTAAAGAACCTGATGAAGGATGAATATCCGCGTACCTGTCTGGTAACCACCCACCGTCCGACGGTCTTAGAGGTCTGCACCAGAGTGTATGCAATCCGGGACAAACATCTTGATGTCCTCACGGAAGAGGAGATTAATTATTTCCGGCTGTAGCGGAAGTCACAGTAATCGGCACCGTCAGCGATGGTGCCGGTTCTTTCTAATTTCATGTTCATGATATCTGCCAGCACGAAATCCATACGGCACAGGTAGGAAGCCAGTTCCGGACAGCCCTCATCCTGACATATTTTGCAGATGCCGCATTCATGGTAATCGTAACCGAGGTCGTATTCCCCGTTTCCCGGTAAAATATCCACAACCCAGTCGTTTTCATACTGATGCTTATGGCTGTCCGCCGACCACTGCAGACGTCCCGGCATTTTCTTTTCATCAAGGTAACTGTCGGCATTTCCGAGCACCTTATGGAACAGACCGGATGCACACAGTCCTTCCTTAAATATGGAATAATTTTCCTCCGCCGTTTTACCGGTGCTCCGGTTTAAGGCAATGAAATAAATACCCATGATGTAGGAGCTTAACAGTCTGGAAGGTCCGATGTCCTTGGCACGTCCTGCAATTTCCTTATATTCTTTTTTGATTTTCTGCGCGGTATCCTTTGCAAATCCCCTTTTCTTCAATTCCGCCTTAACTGCACTGTGATAAAATTGAAATAAAATTTTAGTATTAAATGTATTTTTCATGCTTCTATTTTAACATAGGGAGAAGAGATTGAAAAGGGTACTTTAACGGTAAAACGTCAAATAAATTAAAAAAGTATTAAATTACGAACAAACTCTTGCATCTGCTTTGCAGTCTGTGTTATCATGATTGCAAAGCAGATTTTCTTTTGTCGAAATAACATTCTAAATGCAAATCTTTTTGTGAGGAACCTTAATTCATTGGTAAATTTCTTAAATGGTTCCGCACAGGTCGGAAATTCCTGCTTTATTCTCAACTATCAATCAGGCAGGAAGCCGGAAACCTTGTGCAGACAGCAAAAGGATGCAGAAGTACGGTTACTGCCGCAATACAGGCAGAAGGTATTTTCATCGGGAAGTATTTTGCAGAAAAGGAATTTCCCTAAGAAAACATCATTCTGCCGGAAAAGAGGTAAGATGAACCGTAACCGTAACTTTAAAAGCAGTGTGTTTTCTTTAATGATGCAGGACAAAGTAAAAGCACTGAATGTTTATAATGTGCTGGGGAACAGCCATTTTGACAATCCGGAAGATGTGGAAATTATTACAACGGATGGCGGAATTTCCTTGTCTGTCCGAAATGATGCATCTTTTATCATCGGAACGGATATGAATTTTTATGAACACCAGTCAACGTATAACCCCAATATGCCCATGCGCAGCCTGATTTACTGTACGGATGCCATAGACAGGCGCATTAAAGAGAAGAATGAGAACCTTTATGGACACAAGCAGATTAAGATACCCACGCCCCGGTTTGTGGTATTTTATAACGGGCGGGAAAAGCGCCCGGCAGTGGAGAAAATGTATCTTTCTTCTGCATATATGGGAGAAAAGAAAAACTCGGATTTGGAGCTTTCCTGTACGGTGTATAATTTAAATGCACCGGAGAATAAGGAACTGCTGGAGAAGTCGGAAGTTTTATATGGATATACTTTCTTTGTAAACAGGGTGAATGCCAATAAAGAAAACGGGATGGAACTGGAGCAGGCGATTGATGAAGCCATTGATGTATGTACGAGAGAAAATATTTTGAAGGATTTCTTTGGAACGTATAAGAATGAGGTGAGAAGGATTATGGCACTTGATTTTACTTTTGAAAGACAGATTGAATTGACGAGGATGGAGTATTATCAGGATGGGTTTGCGGATGGAGAAGCACAGGGAGAAGCTCGTGGTAAAAAGGATGGGCAGTTGCGGACACTGATTTCCCTGACAGTCCGTAAACTTTGTAAAGGTAAAAGCGTAGAACAGATTGCGGACGAATTGGAAGAAGATACCGCAACGATTGCGCCTATCTGCAAAGCAGCGGAAGAATTTGCACCGGAATATGATGAGGAGAAGATATTCCGGAAGTTAATTTCAGAAGAAGTATAAGGTACATAAAATTTTACACCAATATGCTATTCTGCAACCATGTGATAAAACACACCTTCTCCGATGGAAGTCGTTTGTGTTATTTCACTTCCGACAATGTGGAAACCGGCCTTTTCATAGCAATGGACAGCACGGGTATTCCAGGTTCTTACTTCGAGATAGAGAGGCTTGGCAGGAAATAATGTATGCGATATGATACGGGCTGTTTTGGTCATTTGCTGTCCGTAGCCTTTATTGCAAAATTCAGGATTTACACCAATGCCAAAGAAAATCTCGGTGTCTTCTTCATATAAATTAATAAATCCTATGAGGTTTTCATTTTCATAAAAGGAAAAGAAATTATTTTGGGGGTTGGCAAAGCCGTAATGGTTTCTTTTATGTTCCTCGTAGGGTTTCTCGTTATAAATACTGTACTTTCCTTCGTATTTCCAATTTGTAATGCTATATTTTTCTTCTTCCGTTGTTCTGTGATGGGTAAGCATCTGGGTTCTCCTGAAATATACAACATAATAAAATTTTTATTATTCTAACATAAATTTGCTCATAAGAGTAAAAATTTTGGGGATTCAAAAAACTGGAATTTTGAAATTCACTTTACGATTTCACTTTACGTATGAAAGTGAGTAAACGAAGTATATTCGCATGTTAATAAACATGTAAATATGCTTGCATATATATTGATATAATGGTAATATTAAGAAAAGGAGATGTTTATATGCCTAATATTAAACCTATTTCTGATTTAAGGAATTATACAGATGTACTTAAGGAAGTTGATTTATCCAATCGTGTATATTTGACAAGAAACGGACATGGGGAATATGCAATACTTACCATGGATGAAGTAGATGAACTTGATAGGATAAAAGCAGCATACCTGTTACTCTCTAAGCTGCAAAATGCTGAGGAAAAAGCTGATAAAGAAGGCTGGGTAGATGCAAATGCGCTTGAAAAAGAATTGGGGGTGGATGCCTATTGAGAATAAAGTATTCACCGGAAGCAAGAGATAAGTTGTGTCAAATGAAAAAAGATGAAGGCATCAAAAGGGTAAGTCTGATTATGAAAGGAATAAGAAACCTGTCAGATTATCCCAGGCAGTGTCCGACTATTGAAATGGTACTTGGAATTCCCAGTTCCTATTATTTCCTGCAAAAAATGTTCGGGATTTCACTTCGCACATCTGAAAGTCTTGAATTCTGGGGCGAATAAAATATTTTACCCTTATCACTTCTTACTTACCATCTACCGTTTTTTCTTATTCCCTTATCCACCCATCCGCATACTCTTTCATAACCTTCGCCGCATGATTTGTGGGAGTACAGTGCAACCGGCACAAAAGTGTCCGAGAAGCCAGTCTTTCCGCAAAGAAAAGATTTTTCTCAAAAAGAGCAGGCGTCCAGGAGGGCGTAATCATGCGGTTTGTCAGAGACAAAATCTGCTCGTCCGGGGTGAGTTCTTCCACAAAATCGGAAATATCCTGCTTCAGGAACACAATACCGCCCAAAGGATGGGAAGAGGCGGTGGAAATGCCGGAGGTACCGCACCAGGGAATACCGTGTACCACGGGCGTGTTTTCTGAAAAAGAGAGCAAATTCAAATCACCGTTTAACAGAGGTGTACCGAAGGCTTCCTGCCACAAACGGGTATGTGTGGACTTACCGGTGCCGGAAGGACCGGAAAACAGGTAAGCCTTGTTTTTATAGAGCAGGGAAGCGGAGTGCAGTACCGTCATTCCCCTTTGCTGTGCTAGGTATAAAAAGCCCAACCGGAGAACATGGAAAAGAACATCCTGCAAAGAGCCTTTTTCCGAAGGGATGCAGTAAATACAGAAAAAAGAAGCATCTTTCTTTAAGCGTGCTTCGACAAGCAAAGGCTGGTCGGGGAAAAGAAACAGGTATTCATCCGCCCGTTCCATTACGATAAGTTCTTTGTTATGAAGCAGGGCCATGCCGTTTCCGGCGGTAGCAGGTGTTCCGGCTAAAACAAGCACGGTCTGGTCAGGAACATTTTGCTGTGATGTGCCGCAGTCCGCTGCTTTTATGGGAGCGGCATTGTCTGGAAAAGCAAACATAGTATCTGTTGCAAAAGGCAGCAGCGCCGGAGAGAAAAAGGTACTTTCTCCGTATAAAGAAAAGGTCAGTCCTGCAATGGAGAGCGTGTGCCACAAACCGTCCGGGCCGGTGGGAACAGCCATATCGCAAAGAAGCATGCCGCCGTTTACTAACTTCTGCAAAAAAGACAGGGTCTCTTTTTTTATGGTTTCGGCTTCCTGACCGGAGGCGCCGTAGCGGAGCAGAAGGTGATTTACCACTTCCATAGAGGTATGCTCCGTTTTCAGAAACTTCCAGATGCAGATACCGGTGTCGTTCAGCTTAAGTCCCCTTTTGTGGTCGGCAATGCTCTGGCCGGTGGGGAGCAGATAGGAAGATCCGTTTATGGTTTTCAGGATAAAATCGGAATTCTGAATCATGGAATACCTCATCTTTCTTGCATCGATGTATAGTATTTATTATAGCATTGGCACATAAAAAATGCTACAATACCCATAAAAGACAAAAAAGTGAGGGGAAGGCTTTGCAGACAGAGGCAAAAATAAGCCCGGAGGAGCTGCTTGCGGAGGGCAGAACCATTCAGATAAAGCCGCAGGGCTACAGTATGTATCCGCTGTTTGTTCCGGGTAGGGACAGTGCTGTGATAGCACCGCCGGAAAAAAGAGGTAGGGACAGTGCTGTGATAGCACCGCCGGAAAAAAACGGCAGGCAAGGTGCAAATCTACGGTACCGCAGGGGGGATGTTGTGCTATACCGGGGCGAAGGGCAGAAACTGATTTTACATCGGATATGCCGCCTGAAAAAAGAGAAAAACGGAAGTACGGCTTATTATATGGCGGGAGATAACCAGAGCAGGCTGGAGGGTCCTGTTTATCAGGAGCAGATAAAGGGAGTACTTGTGGCGGTTATCCGGAATGGAAAAACTTTTACTGTAAACAATCTGATTTACAGGGCGGTCTTTACCGTGTGGCGCTGGCTGCGGCCTGCCCGCCAACAGATAATGGGAACGGCAGCAAAAATAAAAAGGAGTAGAATAAAAACAGATGCAGGGGATGAATATGGGAAACGCACAGAGTGAGGACAACAAAAAATGGCAGATAAGGCGGGAAATGGAGGCAAAAGAGGCGGATTTTGAACAAAAACGGAATGCCTATTTTGCGGGACAGTGCACGGACAAACAACTGACGGAGGATACTACCCAGCCTTTTTATGAAAGTATGAGACTCAGCCGGAAACGTCTGGAAGAGCGGAACCTGACAGTGGATGTGCAGGCGGAAGAAGACAGATCCGGCGGAAGATTTGCCATGTTTGTGGATGCCGAAATGTATCAGGGACCTTACAAGGACGGCGGGGATTATGTGGGAATGCACCGCCGGGGCCTGAAGATAAAGAGAACGTTTTACAGGAATGGAAAAAAGCTTTGCAGGCAGAAGGACTATGAAATATCCAGAATCCAGTTTTTGAAATCCGATGTGGAAGGGGATATGGCGGCATGCCCCAACTGCGGACATATGGGTAAAATTTCCAGCTACATAGACGGCTGTGATTACTGTGATGCAAAATTCGTGGTGTCAGATTTTGAAACCAAGGTGTCCGGATATTCGGTAGAGGAAAATGTGCCGAAAAAAGCGAAAAAGACCTTTACGAGAATGTTGACAATCATGTTTTTAACCTCCATTGGTCTTGTAATCCTGGGCGTACTGGCGGCGGTACTGGTCATGATGCTGCTGATGCAGGGAAACAACGGAACACAGGCGGTATGGTCGGGCATTGTCATGATAATTGCACTGGGCATGTATGACAAGCTGGGCGCTATCTTTTCCATTCTGTTCTGGGTATACCTGATTTTGTTCATCGTGCTTCTGGTGCGCACCAGGGTGCAGATATCGGGAGAAAACATGGTAAAACAGTTAATTCCTGATTTTTCCATGCAGGACTTTCTGCAAAATCTGGAGTACCAGCTGAAGAACATCCATCTGACGGACAAAGCGGAGGCTGTGCAGCCCTTTGCCCATTGTCCGCTGCAGGGAATTGTGGAGGATTACCGGGATGTGGTGGACTGCGTTTTGTGTAATCTGACCTTTACATCGGCGGCACGGACGGCGGAAGGCATACGGGCGGATGTAACGGTAAAAATGAGACTTTCCTGCGATACGGGCAGAAAGATTAAAAACCGCTACGAAAAGCTGCAGCTTACCCTGACCTGCTCGGAGGCAGCTTTGGCACGGGAAAAAACAGCTATCCGTGAATACAAATGTCCCGGCTGCGGAGGCAGTGTGGATATCTTAAGCGGCGGTGTCTGCCCCTACTGCGGAACCCACATGGACTACGGAAAGTTCGGCTGGGTCATTGAAAAATACGAAAAGGGCAAGGCAGAAAACCTTTATAAAAGGATAGTTTTCCTGTTTATTGCCATCTATATAGGAGCAATTGCCATCGGCGCCATAGCGGCGGGCTGCACGGAGGACGGTAAGGAAATGCTGTCGGCTGCCGACATGATGATTCACCGCGATGCCATTTTAGATGAGCTTTACGGAAATGTGGCAAAGCCGGATGAATGGAGAGAAGATATTATCTGTGTCAATACCGCAAAAGACGATATCGACCGGTTCTATACCTATAGCTGTGAAAACGGGTATGAGGCAGCAGCCGGTTATGCGGAGTTTTTAAGAAGCGAAAACATGACGGAAGAGAAAACCGGCAATGCGGCTTTCTGCTTTTACCGGACGGCAAGTTACGGCGGGGAAGACGGCTATGTCAAAGTGCTGATAGAGCCCGCGGAAGACGGCATGACCGTTACCTTTTCCCTGACGGATGAAATAGGTGAGTAGGGGTGAATATCAGTTTGACAATCCCGCAGAACCTTTTATAATGGTAGTAAATAAATTTCAGCAAATAAATGGATTGGAGGAATTTAAAATGGCATTTTGTTCAAAATGTGGCGCACCGATTAACGGAGAAAAATTTTGTCCCGCATGCGGAGCTCCGCAGCAGTATCAGCAGACGGGAGCACCCCAGGGCGGTGCACAGGGCAACTTTGACAAATTTATGGATACACCCAATACCACGGGTGAATTTGACCCCAACGATATTTCCCAGAACAAGGCAATGGCAGTTCTTTCTTATCTTGCCATTCTGGTACTCATTCCCATTCTGGCAGCACCGGAATCCAAGTTTGCCAGATACCATGCCAATCAGGGACTGACCCTGTTTATTACGGAGATTGCGTATGTTATCGTGGAGTCCGTACTGGGTCTTATTTTCGGGCTGATTCCCGTTGTGGGCGGCATCTTAAACGGCATCCTTGGCCTGGTACATATCGTATTTCTGGTATGGGCAGTGCTTGGTATCATCAATGCGGCAAACGGCGAAGCCAAGGAGCTTCCGTTGATTGGCAAATTCAAGCTCCTGAAATAATCAGCTTATCCGGTACGCTTTTGCGCGCAGCCTTGCATGCCAGTAAAGAAATTCGTGGGCAAGCAGGGGCATGGCAGCGAGCAGAAGCAGCATTTTCCAATCGGAAAAGCTTAAAGGCACGGTGCCGAACGCCTTGATAAAGTATGGAACCGTGGTGACAAGAGCCTGCAGGGCGATACCTAAGACCACGGCAAGCATCATCAGCTTATTGGTAAAGTGCTTCATGCGAAACAGCGAGCAGTCCACATCCCGCATGCCGATGGCATGGAAAAGCTGGGACATACCGAGAACGGTAAACGCATAGGTCTGGGAGCGGGTCAGAACGTCCGGCAGCAAAAGAAGCTCGCGGATATGGGACGTTGTAATGGCAATGCCGCTTGCCCTGAGGGTCTGGATAGGCAGGTAAAGGAAAGCACTGATGCTGATAAAACCAATCAGCAGACCGTAAAAGACCGTGCAGGAAAGTCCGCCGTCCGCAAAGAGATTTTCGTCCTTGGGACGGGGCGGGCGTTTCATAAAGTGGGAAGTATCGCTGCAGTCCACACCTAAGGAAAGGGCGGGCAGAGAGTCCGTAATCAGGTTTATCCATAAAATATGGCTGGGCTTTAACGGAGAGGCAAAGCCGAACAGAATAGCCGTCAGCATGGTAATGATTTCCCCGAAATTGGAAGAAAGTAAAAACAGGACGGACTTTTTGATATTGGCATAAATGCTTCTGCCCTGTTCGATTGCCTTTACGATGGTGGCAAAATTGTCATCGGTGAGAATGATGTCGGACGCATTTTTTGCCACATCCGTTCCTGCCTTTCCCATGGCAATTCCCACATCTGCGGATTTTAAGGACGGGGCGTCGTTGACACCGTCCCCGGTCATGGCAACCACATTGCCGGTTTCCTTTAAGGCTTTCACAATCTTGGTCTTGTGGGAAGGAGAAACCTGGGCAAAGACATGGATGTTTCGGACAGCTTTCTTAAATTCCGCATCCGGCAGGTGGTCCAACTGGCTTCCGGTCATGCACTGGCTCATGGAGTCGGCAATGGAAAGCTCCCCGGCGATGGCGTAGGCGGTGTCCACTCTGTCACCGGTAATCATAACCACTTTCACACCGGCTTTCTGACAGCTTGTCACCGCTTCGGCAACACCCGGACGGATGGGGTCCTTCATGCCCGCAAGACCGACAAAAATGAGCTCCTTTTCTGTGGCTTTCCGGTCGCCCGTCCGCATGGCAAGAGCCAGTACACGCAGAGCCCGGGAGGACATTTCCTTTATGGCATTCCGGATGTTTTGTTTGTGGGCGGGCGTAAACGGTACTACTTTGCCGTCAAGCCGGATGTGGGTGCAGCGTTTTAAGATTTCATCAGGAGAACCCTTGGTATAGGAAACGGAACTGCTTCCCATACGGTGCAGGGTGGTCATCATTTTCCGGTCGGAGTCAAAAGGAATTTCGTCTATGCGGGGCAGGCGGGTTTCTAAAACCGGACGGTAGACATGCAGCCCGGCAGCCATATCTAAAAGTGCTAATTCCGTAGGGTCGCCGATGCGGGCAGAGGCATCGTTGCAGAGGGCAAAGCCTTCTACAAAGGAGCGGTGCGCCTCACGGGACAGTTCCTCCGGCGGCAGCAGTCTGCCGTCCGTGTAACAGGCGGTGACTGACATTTTATTCTGGGTCAGCGTGCCGGTTTTGTCGGAGCAGACCACACTGACGCAGCCCAGGGTTTCCACACTGGGCAGTTTTTTTACAATGGTATTGACCTTTACCATGCGGGACACACTTAAGGCAAGTACCATGGTGACGATAGCAGCCAGCCCCTCCGGGACGGCGGCAACGGCAAGGGAAATGGCGGTGATTAACATTTCCATGACATTGCGGTGCTGGATAATGGCAATGAGAAACAGCAGGGCGCACAGGGCAATGGAGAGAATGCTTAAAAACTTTCCCAGGTCGGAGAGACGCTTCTGAAGTGGTGTGCTTTCTGCCGGAACTTCGTTTATAAGAGAAGCGATTTTACCGATTTCCGTATCCATGCCGATGGCGGTGACGGTGCCTTTTCCTCTGCCGTAGGTGACATTGGTGGAAAGATAGGCACGGTTATGGGTGTGGGTATCCTTTTCCACGGGAAGGGACTCTCCGGTGAGAGCCGACTCCTCTATTTTCAGACAGTTCGATTCGGTGATAAGCAGGTCGGCGGGAACCTGTCTGCCGGCATCCAAAAGCACTTCATCGCCGGGTATAAGGTCGGCGGCGGGGATTTCCGTGGTGTTTCCGTCTTTTATAAGAAGCGCTTTGGGACTGCTCATTTCCTTCAGGGCATGGAGCGCCCTCTGGGCTTTTCCCTCCTGAATGACGCCTACGAGCGCATTGACTAAAATAACGGAAAGAATAATCAGGGTATCGCTGTATTCCCCGAGCAGCATGGAAATGGAAGCGGCGATGAACAAGATAAAAATCAGAGGATCGTTCAGCTGGGCTAAAAAGCGTTGCAGGGCGTTTTTTTCGGGCGCCTCTTTTAAGACGTTATGCCCGCGTTCTGTTTCCTGACTGGATAATGGCTGGTTCATAAAAAAATCCCCCTGTTTCATACTTGAATTAGACAACCTGTGCCTAAAAGCAAGATATGAGACAGGGGGACAAAATATACTTGTCGAAATTTATTTCATCATGGGAATTTTCTTCACAATGCGACGGTATATTTTCCAGATAATGACCGCGGGAAAACTGATGGTCAGGTACAGAGTCACAAGACCGCCGAAACCGCCCGCAACAATAACAAACGCAAGAAGAAAAGGATTCATAAGAAAGACCTCCTGATATGTAATATATAGTATGGGTATCACTTACCAAAGAAAAGATAGCACATTCTGCTCTTTCAAAAAACGGATGTTAAGAGCCTTTAACGGAAGAAGGCGAAATCTTAACACGGTTTTAACAGCATTTTTTGCGGACATTAAAGCAAGAATGCGTGTTGCATAAATGTCCTTTTCCCGATATACTTGAATTTATAACAGACAGAGGCTTGAGCCTTAAAAAATAAAAAGGGGCAGTGAATATGAATTTTACACAGGCGCAGGAAAAGTTAAAAAGCTACGGACAGGAACAGGTTCTTAAGTACTTTGACGAGTTAAATGATGCGGAAAAGGAAGAGCTCTTAAACCAGATAGCCGAAACGGATTTTTCTGTTACCGAAATGTGCACACATAAAGAAAAGGCAGCCGAAAGAGGCGTGATTACGCCCTTAAAAGCAATGGAGCTGCCGGAAATCGAGGCAGAGAAGAAGTCTTACCGGAAGATCGGACTGGATGCCATCAGGGCAGGAAAAGTAGGAGCGGTTCTTTTGGCGGGCGGCATGGGCACCCGACTCGGCTCCGATGCACCCAAGGGCATGTATAACATCGGCATTACAAAGGATGTTTATATTTTTGAAAGGTTAATCTGCAACCTGATGAAGGTAGTGGAGGAGGCAGGCAGCTACGTGCCCCTGTTTGTCATGACCAGTGAAAAAAATCATGAGGCAACCGTGGGATTTTTCAAAGAACACGATTTCTTCGGTTACGATAAGACAAATGTATTTTTCTTTAAGCAGGATATGGCTCCGGCAGCGGACTACGAGGGAAAGATTTACATGGAAAGCAAATCCAGAATGTCCACTTCCCCCAACGGAAACGGTGGCTGGTATGTTTCCCTCTGCCATGCGGGGCTCCGGGATGTAATCCTTGAAAAAGGCATTGAATGGCTGAACGTGTTTGCCGTGGACAATGTGTTGCAGCAGATAGCAGACCCTGTTTTTGTGGGCGCCGTCATTGAAAAGGACTGTGCCGTAGGCTCCAAGGTAGTGCGCAAGAACGCACCGGACGAGAAGGTGGGCGTTATGTGCTTAGAGGACGGCAGACCTTCCATCGTGGAATATTATGAGCTGACGGAAGAGATGCGGGATGCGAAGGATGAGAAGGGCGACCCGGCATACAACTTCGGCGTTATCTTAAATTACCTGTTTAAGGAAAGCGAGCTGCACAAAATCATGAACCGCAAGCTTCCGCTGCATATTGTGGAGAAGAAGATTCCTTACTTAAACGAGGCGGGAGAACTGGTAAATCCCGAAGCACCCAACGGCTATAAATTTGAACAGCTTGTACTGGATATGATTCATGAAATGGAAAGCTGTCTGCCCTTTGAAGTGGTCCGGGAAAAGGAATTTGCCCCCATTAAGAACAAAACCGGCGTGGATTCTGTGGAAAGTGCACGTGAACTCTTAAAAAAGAACGGCATAATTCTGTAATTTTAAGAGTTGTTAAGGCGTGTAAAATCAGCTACACTTAATGTATACAAAACAAGTATGATTTCACACGCACTCCTGGCGGTACCGGGGATTTGCAGGTGAGGAAAGGCAGGAATTTACTATGGCAATTTTGGTAACAGGCGGCGCCGGATATATCGGCAGCCATACCGTAATAGAATTACAGAATGCCGGCTATGATGTAGTGGTTATGGATAACCTGAGCAATTCCAGCGAAGTGGCACTGGAAAGAGTACAGGAAATTACCGGAAAGCCCCTTACTTTTTATAAGGCAGACATTCTGGACAGAGTAGCGACAGAGGAAATTTTCTCCAAAGAAAAGATTGAAGCGGTCATTCACTTCGCAGGCTTAAAGGCAGTCGGAGAGTCCGTACAGAAGCCCTGGGAATACTACAACAATAATATCACGGGCACCCTGATCTTATTGGACGTGATGAGAAAACACAATGTAAAGAATATCATTTTTTCCTCCTCCGCAACTGTTTACGGCGAGCCGGAAAAAGTACCCGTTACAGAAGAAACACCCAAGGGAAGCTGCACCAACCCTTACGGCTGGACGAAGTCCATGCTGGAGCAGATTTTAACCGATATCCAGAAGGCAGACCCCTCCTGGAATGTCATCCTGCTCCGTTACTTTAACCCCATCGGTGCACACAAGAGCGGAAAGATTGGCGAAAACCCCAACGGCATTCCCAACAATCTGATGCCCTATATTACCCAGGTAGCGGTTGGAAAGCTGCCGAAATTAGGCGTGTTCGGCAACGATTACCCTACGCCGGACGGCACCTGCATCCGCGACTACATTCATGTACTCGACCTGGCAACCGGCCATGTAAAGGCATTGGAAAGACTGAAAAAAAATGCCGGCCTCGATATTTACAATCTGGGAACCGGCATTGGATACAGTGTTCTGGATGTGATTCATAATTTTGAAGCAGCCACCGGCATTACCATTCCCTTTGAATTCAAGCCCAGACGTGCGGGCGATATTCCGGTAAACTATTCCAATGCAGACAAGGCATGGAAGGAACTGGGCTGGAAAGCACAGTACGGAATTAAGGAAATGTGCGAGGACTCCTGGAGATGGCAGAGCAGCAATCCCAACGGTTATTAATGGGGATTACTTTTCTGCGGGGAACGAAACCGTAATGGTGGTTCCCTTTCCCAAGGTGCTCTCTAAGGAAATGCTTCCTTTTAAGTAGGCTACGGCATGCTTTACAATGGAAAGACCGAGGCCGGTGCCGCCGCTTTCACGGGAGTGGCTTTTGTCCACCCGGTAGAAGCGTTCAAATACGCGGGACTGGTCGGCGGGAGCAATTCCCACACCGTTGTCGCTGACGGCAACCTGCACCTTGTCACCGGCCGTTTTTACATCTACTTTGACAAAGCCGCCTTCCTTGTTGTACTTTACGGCATTGTCGCACAGATTATAAATGATATCATAGAGGAGCTTGTGAACGCTGTTAAGCGGGGCAGGCTCCCCTTTTATTGTCAGGGAAATATTCCGGCTTTCCGCAATGGGACCCACCATTTCCAACGCCTCTTTCGCAACGGAGAGGGCGTCCACATTTTCCCAGTTCATCTCCGTGTTTTCATCAAGCTGGGACAGGCGGATGATGTCGCTGACCAGGGACACCAGTCGTGCCGCATCCGTCTTGATATGACCGATAAAACGGGGCATATCCTCCGGCTTTACAAGACCGCTTTCGATTAAGTCAGCGCTGCCGATAATGGACTGGAGCGGAGTTTTCAGCTCATGGGAAACATTGGCGGTAAACTCTCTGCGGTTCTGCTCTGCCTGAATTTTTTCGGTATTGTCGATGGCGAGTAAAAGCACACCGATAACCTCGTCCTTTTCCACAATCTTGTTGATGCACAAATCGTAATTTCTGCCGTTCTTTTCATATTCTAATTCCTGTTTCTTGCCGGACAGTGTTTCCTTGATGGCGCGGCTGATTTCCGGGGTACGGTCTATGGTAAGAAAATCCTTGCCGATGCTGTCTTCTTCCGCTTCGAAAATCTTCCGTGCGGCGGTATTCAGACTGACTACCACACCGTCCTTATTTAAGACGATTAAGCCTTCACTCATGTTGGAGGTAATGGCATTAAATTCATTCTGACTCCGGGAAAGCTCATCCATCTGTAGGGCAATCTGTTTATTCTGCTGTGCCATATGGCGGAGCAGCGGGCTTAATTCCTCGTACACATCATTGGAAAGCGGGTCGTTCAAATCCAGATTGTTTAAGGGCCTTACCAGATTCCGGGAAGCGCGCTTTGCCAGGAAAACGGAAAGCAGGATGGCAAGGAATGTAATGACCAAAAGCGGCTGCAGCATACCTAACAGGAGAGAAACGATGGTTACCTGACTGGTGGAAATACGGAGCACCCTGTCATCGGAGAGCTTCTTGGCAAAATAATAGGTCTGTTCCGTCAGGGTGCGGGAATAGCGGTGGGACTCTCCGTAGCCGGAGAGGAAAGCCTCCTGAAATTCCCTTCTGTCGCTGTGGTTTTCCATGGTAGCGGCATCTGCATTGGTATCGTAAAGGACGGTGCCGTCCGTATCAATGAGAGTAAGACGGTATTCACCGTTTTCCAAATTTTTCAGATATTCGATACCCTCGTCCTCCACGGCGGTCGAGGCAAAGCTTAACTGGGTTTTCAACTGGGATTTCCTTAAAGAAGTGAAATAATCGTTTAAGGAAGTCAGTATGACGAGGTAGCAGGCAAGGAGCACCGTGCAGGCTACCAAAAGGATGGAATGAAATATTTTCTTTGTCATAAAGATGCCTCCATTCTGTATCCGACACTGATTACGGTTTTAATCAGCGAACCGTATTTTCCGAGTTTCTTTCGTAAGGTTTTGATATGCATATCCACGGTGCGGGTTTCACCGTAGTAATCCACGCCCCATACGGCATTCAGCAGTTTTTCACGGGAAAAAACCACGCCGATGTGGGATAAAAACAGGTGCAGCAGTTCAAATTCCTTGTAGGTGAGAGTAACTGTTTCGCCGTCCACGGTTACCACGCGGTTGTCAACCTGCATGGAAATGCCGGACAGGGAAAGCGTCTGTGCGAGCACGGTATCCTCACAGCGGCGAAGAACGGCCTTCACGCGGGAAACTAATTCCATAACGCCGAAGGGCTTTACCAGATAGTCGTCGGCGCCTAAGTCCAGACTCTGGATTTTATCGTATTCCATACCCTTGGCAGTTGCCATGATAACGGGGATTTTCTGGGTTTCTGTCATAGCGCGAAGCTTTTTTAACACCTCCACACCGTCTAATTCCGGCATCATAATATCCAGGATAATAAGCTGGGGTTTTTCCTCGGAAAGGGCATGCAGCATGGAAACTCCGTCTGCAAACCCTTTCGCTTCAAATCCTGTGGCATTTAAGGTATACACTTCAATATCCCTGATGGCACTGTCGTCATCCACACACCATATCATAATTCTGCTTCTCCTTTATGCACGCCGGTGACGGAAAACTGTACCCATTCGGCAATGTTTACCGCATGGTCGCCGATTCGCTCAAAATACTTGGCAATCATCAGTAAATCCATGGCATATTCTCCGTCGGCTGTGTTCTGACTTATCATATCAATTAAGAAATTTTTGGTTTTGGTAAAATCGTCGTCCACAATATCGTCATCCACGATGACCTTCCGGGCGAGCTGCAGGTCCTGCTTTACATAAGCATCGATACTGTCCGTAACCATCTGGATGGTGGATTTTGCCATATGCTGGATGTAGGAGCATTCCTCACCGGTTCTGCCGTTTAAGAACGTAATAATGTCGGCAATGTCGGCTGCCTGGACTCCGATTCTGTCCATGTCTGTAATCATTTTAAGCGCTGCGGAGATTTGACGCAAGTCCCTTGCTACCGGCTGTTGCTGTAAAAGCATTTTTAAGCAGATGGATTCGATGCTCCGCTCCATATGGTCGATTTCTTCGGTAATGGGAATGACCTTTTTGCATTTTTCGGGCTTTCCCTCCGTCAGTGCCAGTGCGGATAAAGAAATGGATTCCTGGCACAGAGAGCCCATCTCGATAAGATTTTTGTTTAACAGCTTTAACTGTTCGTCGAATTTGTTGCGCATCAGCCAAACCTCCCTGTAATATAGTCTTCCGTCCGTTTGTCGTTCGGATTTGCAAAAAGCTTTTCGGTGTCATTGTACTCAATCAGATTTCCCAGAAGGAAGAAAGCGGTCTGGTCGGAAATACGGGCAGCCTGCTGCATGTTATGTGTAACAATGACAATTGTGTATTTCTTCTTTAATTCCATGGCAAGATCTTCAATTTTGGAAGTGGAAATGGGATCCAGCGCACTGGTGGGTTCATCCATAAGAAGTACCCTGGGGCTGACAGCCAGCGCTCTTGCGATACAGAGTCTCTGCTGCTGGCCGCCGGAAAGACCGAGTGCGGATTTCTTTAGACGGTCCTTTAATTCATCCCAGATAGCGGCATCCTTTAAGGATTCCTCTACGATTTCATCTAACTTAGCCTTATTTTTGATGCCGTGGATACGGGGGCCGTAGGCGATGTTGTCATAGACGCTCATGGGAAAAGGATTGGGCTTCTGGAACACCATGCCGATGTCGCGGCGCAGCTCGTTGACATCCATGCCGGGAGCAAAAATGTCCTTGCCGTCGTATTCCACTTTTCCGGTGATTTTGACATCGGGAACCAGGTCGTTCATGCGGTTCAAGGTCTTTAAGAAAGTGGACTTGCCGCAGCCGGAGGGACCGATTAAAGCGGTAATGGCATTTTCCTTAATGCCGATTTCAATGTTTTTCAGTGCCTGGGTATTGCCGTACCAGAGGCAGAGGTCTTTAACGGTAATAATGTCTTTCATAGGAAATCTCCTTTTGTACCGGGAAATGAACCGGTTTCTGTTTGAAAATCAGTTTCTTGTGACGAAAATCAGCCGGCATTCTTTTTCTTAAAATATCTGCCCGCGAAGTCTGCCAGCAGATTGATAATCAGTGTCATAATCATCAGAATGGCAGCGATGGCAAAGGCGGTATCAAAATCACCCTGCTCCTTGGCGTACACGTAAAGAGCAACGGTAAGAGTGGCGCCGGAGCTGGTAAGTCCGTGGAAGATATTGTTTAAGGCATGGGCAAAACCAGCGGTGAAAAGCAGGGCAGCCGACTCACCGATGATTCGACCTACGGAGAGTATAAGACCGGTTACCACACCGTCGATACAGCCGGGGAGCACCACCGTACGGATGACGCACCATTTACCGGCTCCCAGTCCGAAAGCGCCTTCCCGGTAGCTTTGGGGAACGGTCTTTAAGCTTTCCTGCGTGGTCCGCATGATGGTGGGAAGGTTCATGATAACCAGCGTCATGGCGCCCGCTAACAGGGATGTTTTCATGGATAAAAACTGACAGAAGAAAAGCATACCCACCAGACCGTATATAATGGAAGGGATGCCGGAAAGGGTTTCGGCGGCATATTCAATCAGGGTTACAATTTTTTTGTTCCTGGCATATTCCGTCAGGTACACGGCAGCGCCGACTCCTAAGGGGAGCACTATAAGAAGCGTTGCCAGTATGATGTAAATCGTATTCAAAATATCGGGCAGGATACCGATTTCATCTGTAAGATAGCTGGGCTTTGTGGTGAGGAATTTCCAGGTAATGTGGGGGAATCCCTTAAAGAGCACATAGATAATCAGGAAAAGAACCAGCGCACAGGTGAAAAATACGGAAAGCCACATGAGGGCTTTCATGATGCCGATATAGATTTTTCTGCTTGTGGAAAGAGAGTTTTTCTTCATAGAAATCTCCGGACCTTTCTGTTTTCTGCCTGTCATTCCCGACAGGCATTTTGTTAATCTTTTTTCCGCTTCAGGAAAAAGTTTAAGGTTGCGTTAATCAGCATAATAAAGAAGAATAATACCAGAGCGATGGAGAACAGTGCCTGTCTCTGCAGACCGGAGGAGTAGGACATTTCGCTGGCTACCGCGGTTGTTAAGAAACGGACGCTCTGAAAAAGGGAAGGCATATTGGGTACGTTGCCGGATACCATCATGACCGCCATGGCTTCGCCGATGGCACGGCCAACACCTAAAACGATGGCTGCGGCAATACCGCTTTTTGCTGCCGGAACGGATACCTTGAAGTAGGTTTCCACCGGTGTGGCTCCCAATGCAAGGGAAGCCTCTTCGTATTCTTTCGGTACGGCGTCCAGGGCATTTAGGGAAACCTTGATGATGGACGGCAGTACCATGATTGCCAGTACAACGATGGCAGCAAGGAGGCTGGCACCGTCGGGAATATGAAATATATTACGGATGGCAGGTACCAGAATCAGCATACCCACCAGGCCATATACAACGGAAGGAATTCCGGCTAACAGACTGACAGCGGTTTCTACAGCGCGGCGCAGATTGTAGGGAGCTATCTTGGAAAGAAACACGGCTGTTAGAAATCCGATAGGGGCTCCCAGTATTACGGCACAGACCGTACCGTAAATACTGGTTAAAATAAAAGGGAGGATGCCGAACTCAGGGGTCGCAGCCGTAGAATGCCATTCTTTCCCAAATAAAAAGGAAATCAGTCCGATTTTGCGGATAGCCGGAACCCCGGCTATCACTAAGTATATGGTAATCAGAAGTACGGATACTACGGTAATCATTCCTAAGATTAGGAAGATACCGGCTACAATTCGTTCAAAAGCTCGTTGTTTTTTCATACAAATCCTCATACCTTTCTTTTGCTTCCAGAAATTTCAGAAACTGTTATTTTGCAGGTACAACACCGGCGCCGGTAATGATGTCGGCAACCTTGTCGCTGGTTACATAGTCAAAGAATGCCTGTGCTGCATCGGAGAGCTTTACACCATCCTTGGTTACTAAAACGAAGGGACGCTGGATAGCATAGCTGCCGTCTTTTACGGTTTCTTCGGAAGGAGCCACACCGCCGACACTAAGAGCTTTTACGTTGTCCTTTACTGCGGAAAGGGAGGTGTAACCGATGGCATCCGGGTTCTGACTTACGGTAGTGATGACATCACCGGTAGAAGTAAGCTCCTGACGGTACTGGCATTTTTCAGAGGTTTTGGTAATGGACTCGAAACCGTCTCTGGTACCGCTTCCTGCTTCACGGCCGATTACTACGATTTCTGCATCGGCGCCGCCGACTTCGCTCCAGTTGGTAATTTCACCGGTGTAAATGGAAGCAATCTGTTCAATGCTTAAGTCATTTACCTGGTTTTCGGGATTTACGACTACGGCAATACCGTCAAGTGCAAGTACGGTTTCGGTAAGTCCCTGTGCTTTTTCTTCATCCTTTAAGGAACGGCTGGAAAGACCGATGTCGCATCTTCCTTCGGATACGGCTGTGATACCGGAACCGGAACCGGTAGGATTGTAAGTAAACTGGATACCGTCGTTTTCATTCATGAAGGACTCGCCCAGAGCACCGATGACTTTTTCCATGGAAGTGGAGCCGTCGGTTGCTACGGTTCCGGAAAGCTTGCTGTTTCCGCATCCGGTTAAGGAGGTTAAAGCAAGGATAGTTGCAACTGCTAAACTGACTACTGTTTTCTTTTTCATAATGTAATTCCTCTTTTCTTTTTTTATGGCGCAAAGCCTTTTTTTGTTTACAAGAAAAGGGTAGCATCGGTTTGTAAAGTCAAAAAGCAGACCGGTGTAAAATCGGTGTAAAGCAGTAAAATACATAAAAAAAGCACCCGACTTTACATCGGGCGCCCTTTACTTAACAGGGGACTATGCTACATAACGATACATGAAGATGAAGTGGCAGATGCTGCCCGCCATGACAAACAGGTGGAAAATTTCATGGGAGCCGAAGTTTGCATGCTTCGCATTAAAGATAGGAAGCTTTAGGGCATAAATGATACCGCCCACGGTGTAAATAATACCGCCTGCTAAAAGCCAGCAGAAAGCCGGAACGGAAAGTGTATGGATGAGTTCACGGAACACAAAGACACAGACCCAGCCCATGGCGATATAAATTATGGAAGAAAACCATTTCGGACAGGTAATCCAGAAAGCCTTGATCAGCATGCCGGCAATGGCGATGCTCCATACAACGGTCAGCATGGTGACACCTTCTTTGCCGCCTAAAACAATGAGGCATACCGGTGTGTAAGAACCGGCAATCAGCACGAAAATCATCATGTGGTCAATCTTCCGGAAAATCCGTAAGGGCTTTCCACTTAAATTTACGGAATGATAAGTGGCACTTGCGCCATATAATAAAACCATGCTGAGCATGAAAATAAGCATTGCGGTAAATGTCCGGCCGCCTGCGGAAACACCGGCTTTGATAAGCAGGGGGACGGAAGCGAAAAGGGCCATCATACAGCCGATAAAATGAGTAATGGCACTGCCGGGTTCACGAATAGTAATCTGCATAAAATTTCATTCCTTTCCATAGCCTGAAAATGCAGGCAAATATTTGTATAATAAATCTTTTACATGTTGACAGTTACAATACATAGTATTCAATACTACATGTCGTTGAAGAAATACTACTACATGAGTAAGAATATGTCAAGAAGAAAAATTTATGCATAAAAAAAGAGGATGCAACATCCTCTTTTTGTGTCCGGAAAGTTAGTTTACTTCCATAATCTGCAATGTGCAAGCTCCGCAAAGTAAGGTATTCCCGATAATCTGCAAAGCCTGGAGACTCAGTCTTCTTCCATAATCCACAGTCTACAGGTCCCCGCAAAAGTCCGGAGACTCAGTCTTCTTCGATGACCTGTATTTCGAGATAATCGAAGGGAATGGTTTCGGTGAAATTGTCCTGGGTAAAGCGGGTTTTGCTGTGGAGCTGGAAATCCCGCACCGTGGAGTCGAGCCAGATGGGGTGACCCAGATCAAATTTTGTGCAGATTTCATCAATGGCATGAAAAATTTTATGGGTGCGGGTATCGGTTCCGGCATCCTCCACAACCATATCGTTTAACATTTTGTTGTTCTTAAAAGTTTTGGCCCATAATCGAAACATAAGATTTCCTTTCTGTATAGCAGGTATCAGAGTCGGGACCTATTGCCCCTGAAATCATCTTAACAGATTATATGGAAGAAAAATATACAGAAAATATTAAAATTTTCATAAATCCTTATACATAATATACAAAAGTAAGAAACGATGTGATATACTAAAAATAGTTTTTATTTTGTAAAAGGAGTATGTAAAATATGGATGTAAGGGAATACCGGGATGACGGAATAGACAGTTGGGAAGAAGTCAATCTGATTTACAATGCGGCGCTCAAGCAGGTGCAGACCAAAATGGAGATTTTAAATGACGAGTTTCAGAGAGTACACCGTTACAATCCCATTGAGCATATCAAGGCGCGTATCAAAAGTTCGGAAAGCATTGTGAAAAAGCTAAAGCGGTACGGCTACGAATCCACCATTGAAAATATGATTACCTATGTGAATGACATTGCGGGTATCCGCATTATCTGTTCATTTACTTCGGATATTTACCGGATTGCGGATATGGTGGCAAACCAGAAGGACATCAAGGTTCTTTCTATTAAGGACTACATTACATATCCCAAGGCAAGCGGCTACAAGAGCTACCACATGATTTTATCCGTGCCGGTCTACCTTTCCGACCGTATCGAGGAAACCAAGGTGGAAATGCAGATACGCACCGTTGCCATGGATTTTTGGGCAAGCTTAGAGCACAAGATGCATTATAAATTTGAAGGGGATGCACCGCAGCATATTAAAGACGAGCTGGTGGAGTGTGCACATATGGTGTCCGACCTAGATGCCCGGATGCTCTCCTTAAATGAGGAAATACTTGCCATGAGTGAGGAGAAGAAATAATAATTTACCGGGATTTTACATCAGACACTGACTGATTTTATCTTCTTGTCTTATGCTTAGTTCAAAAGAAGACAGGAAAGAAGACGGTTGCATGAAGCATTTTATTTCCAATCACACGCCTATGGGCGATTACCAAAGGATACTGTAGCAGGCGCATTACTTCCGGTATTATACGAGAAAAGTACGCAGAACCATCCGGTGGTACGACAAGCTGTTAAATGCCGATAAGCTTCTTGACGTATTGCAGGCACTGGAAAGACGGAAGTAATTTCTAACTGTTACCTCTGCATGCACCCGTTGGGTTTTGTTTTATCTTCTCTGTATTTATATAGAGGTAAATTTGACCCAACAGTCACAAATCCATGACAGAGTCATAGGATTTAATATACTCTTCGTTACTTTTTTGACTCTAATTGTACTATTCTATATCAGAGTCAAAGGAAAACGAGCATCATTTCCCATTATTTTGACTTATTAAGGTGAAGTCTTTCACAGAGTCAAACCAAAGGCACCATGGAAAACTGTTTGATTTGACTCTGTGAAGACTTTTTGCTGGTAGAGTCAAAAGCCTTTCAGCTTAACGGTATTCGAGTTTGACTCTACAGCGATGTTTCTCTCTGGAAGTCAAAAGCCTTTCAGTTTAACAATATTCGAGTTTGACTCTGTTGGTGTTTTTTATTATAGAGTCAAATTTTAAGAAATTCTGTCCTCACACATTGAACCGGAGTGACTTTTTTGAATAGGAAACTATTTTCTATCCATAATAATAGTGTAAATATTCTGGAAAGGAAGTAGAACTATGATATTAAAGGAAAAGGAACGTACCACCATTGAAGATTTGCAGACACAGGAGAAAAGCTGTGTGGAAAAATACGGAAAGTATGCCGAGCAGGCAAAGGATCCGGAACTCAAAAGCCTGTTTCAGACCCTGCAGAAAAAGGAACAGGAGCATTACGACTCTTTAAGCCGGGTGCTTTCCGGTACTGTGCCCCAATGCAACTGCAACGACTCCGACGGCAAAAATTATGAACCCAAGGCAACCTATTCCGCCATGGAAAATACGGACGACAAGCTGCACGATGCGTTTCTGGCAACCGACTGCATCGGAACGGAAAAGTTAGTATCCGGCGAATACAACACCGACGTGTTCAACTTCGGGGACAGCGGTGTGAGAAAGCTTCTTGCCGATATTCAGGTGGAGGAGCAGAACCATGCGGAAATGCTTTACAAATATAAAACTGTCAACGGTATGAAATAAACCTTTGGGGCTGCGGCAACCGCAAATATTTCAGGCGGAGCTGCAGCCCCTCTTGACTTCTCTTTTCAAATAGGGGTATGATTGTTTTTTAGAATAGAACTGCAAGGAAGGACATCGTATACAAATGAAGAAAATTTGGAAAACCTCTGTTGTAGTAACTCTTGCAGTAATGGCATTCAGCGGATGCGGAAAAGCAGAAGCCTTTGCCTATAAGCAGTTTGACAACATACAGTTTACCTGTGCTTTGGAGGAGGGCGCAGGACAGGGTATTTCGGTTGGTGGACAAACGGGTATGCGGATACAGGAGGACGGCTCCTTCAGCGCCAGTTATTATGCCATGGATACGGAGGACACGGGAGAGGATTATCAGGGCGGTACCATGTATTACGGCTCCGGCTTCGGGCAAATTGCAGAACCGGTCAGGGTGGATGACCATACTTACAAAGCAAAGGTGGAGAGTATCACTTACTCGGAAGCCGGAGAAGAAAGCCTCCAGGGCGGTATGCGTATGGTATATACAGAGGTTTACGGACTGGAAGAGGCAGAGGAATTTATGATTTATCTGCCCGGAAAAAAGGTGACGCAGCTGCCGGAAGCATACATAGAAGGGGTAAAGGAACAGCTCTGCGATGAAAACGGAAATATGCCGGAAACTCTCCCGTTTTACGGAATTTTCAATGAGTCAACCGAGACGGGCTTTGTCGGAGAGGAGATTGACGATCCGTAAATAGGCGCACCACTCAAGTGTTACTTGCATCAAGTACTGCTTGCTTGGAAAACAAAACATAACCGGTTACGCTGAATGTGTCAGATGACAGGCCGGCTGTTGTCCAATACAGGAAAGAGAGGAAAAGTTATGTTTGAAACAACAAAGGTAGGAAGAAAAATCAAAGAGGCAAGAGTGGAGCAGAATATGACACAGATGAATCTGGCGGACGCCATGGGCGTCAGCTATCAGGCAGTTTCTAACTGGGAAAGAGGCAATTCCATGCCGGATATATCCAAACTGTCAGAGCTGTGCGACATCCTGCACATTCGTATGGAAGAACTTTTAGGCGAAGAAAGCAGGGCTATAGAGGCGGCTAAAAAATTTGCGGAAAACAGGGATGTGGAAGTTACCATTTCCGAACTGGCAGAGGTTGCGCCCCTTGTAACCCCGGACAGAATGGAAAAAGTAATCAGGAAAAAAACGGAACAGACAGAAGAGAATGGAAAACCCAGGATTTCCATTTCCCAGTTGATAGGACTGGCTCCCTTTTTAGGGGATGAAGATCTGGACATGCTGGCAGAAAGCGTGGAAGAGGAAAATTTAAGCAAATTCTGCGGTCTTGCTCCGTTTTTAAGTGAGAAATCTTTGGATAAAATTGTGGACAGGTATCTTGGTTCTGCGAATGCGGAGGGTATGGATGCGGCAGTATGCGGATTGGCTCCGTTCCTAAGCGAAGAGTCTTTGGATAAAATTGTGGAAAAAAGTCTGGAGTCCGGAAACAGTATGGGAACCGTAACGGGTCTGGCTCCGTTCCTTGCCCAGAAGACGATTCACAAAGTTGCGGAGCATCTGGTAAAACAGGGACGATTCGCGGAACTGATGGGGATTGCCCCCTTCCTGGATGGGGACATCTTAAAGACGGTTTATCCAAAATAAAGGAGAAAAGTTTTTATGAAGAAATCAATTGGTTTTTCGGTTGCGGCGATTATTCTTACGGTCCTGTATGGGATGCTGTGTGTAGGCATTTTTACAAACACCGGGCTGGTTTATAACCTCTATGGAGTAGTTATTCAGGATTGGCATGCGGATGCGCCCGTTTACATAAGCCTGTATGTGCAGACCTTCCTGAATGCGGCGCTGGTGCTTTTGTTTGCGGTGGGAGCGCTGCTTGGCAATCCCGGCACGGAGAATAATACCAAAGAGCTGATACTTCTTGTGTTTGCCGTGATATTTCAGTGCCTGTTGCCGGTGTGCAATACATTGGGAGGAAGCTATGAAACGGTTGTTATTGCCAGAAGGTACGGAGCTGCAAGCCTTGCTGCTTACAGCGCTATGAAAAACCTGCTTGGTCTGGCGGGAATTCTTCTGACTATAGCCAATGCCATGGCATTGTTGCAGATAGGAATCAATTACGGAAGAAAGAAGAAAAACCAATGAAGATTTCGGTAAGAGCTTATGAAGAAAAAGATTTACCCGAAATGATAAGAATTTGGAATGAAGTGGTGGCAGACGGGGTAGCCTTTCCGCAGGAAGAACTTCTGAATGCAAAAACGGGAAAAGAATTTTTTGCCGGACAGACCTACAGCGCCGTGGCAGAGGATACGGAAACCGGAAAGGTGTACGGTCTTTACATCCTGCATCCCAACAACGTGGGACGCTGCGGTCATATCTGCAACGCCAGCTATGCGGTAAGCCGGGACAGCAGAGGACATCACATCGGTGAAAAGCTGGTATCGGACTGTTTGGTACAGGGCAAAGCCCACGGCTACGGCGTGCTGCAGTTCAATGCGGTTGTGGCAAGCAATGTGCATGCCAGACATCTGTATGAACGGCTGGGCTTTGTGCAGCTTGGTGTCATTCCGAAGGGCTTCCGCATGAAGGACGGCAGCTATGAGGATATCTGTCCCTATTATCATGAATTGTAAACGGTACGGTCGGGAGATGTAAAGGCAGGATGAAAAATGTCCGGTATTTGCAGCCTGCGGAAAGGAACGGCAAGAATTATGGAAAAACTTCTGCTCATTCACAGCACGAAAGAAATACAACTGCAGGTGAAGAACGTGGCGTCCCGCCTGAAGCTGGCGCTGGATATTATCCCGGAGGAATATTGCGGCTGCCATCTTAAGGAGCTGGCGGCAGGTAAATATGCACAAAACCCGCCGGATACTGTAGCTTCCGATAGCACTGTGGCAGAGGGCACCATACCTTCCGGCAATGCTGCAGCAGAGGGCACCGTTCCGGCACCGGCTGCACAAACACCGCCAAGCTGTCTTGTCCTGTGCGGTCTCCGGGACAAGCGTCTGGACAAGGTGCTGTTTGAATTAAGGAGAGCGGACATTCCGATAGATTATAAGGCAGTTTTAACACCGTCTAACCAGGAGTGGACGGTGCCGGAGCTTATGAAAGAACTGCAGAGAGAAAGACAGGCTGTGGGAAGATAAGCCTGTCTTTCCTTTTTGGGGCAGATGCCCTTTAAAACCCTTTAAAATGAGGAGTGCCCCGATACATCTCTGCATCGGGGCTATTATGAAAAAAATTATCTCAAATCGTTTCTTAAGATGGTTTTAGTATAGCAATTATTTATGAACAAACTATGAACAAGATGTAAATAAAAGGTAAATGTTACAAAGAAACGAAAAAACGAAAATAATTTATATACAAGTTGCACAAAAAAGTGCTTTTTATTGTTTTTTCGATGAAGAGATGATAAAATAGGTATATTATATGTGGTGAAAATTACCCTATTACTCCGGGAGGAAGAAATATGGATACCTTTATTGATAAATTGGCACAAAAGCTGACAGCACAGGAGATGATAAATGCCAACTCGGCAGCCGATGCGGCAGAGCTTACCATGCTGCGGGAGCAGATGGCGGAATATGAGGATCTGCTGAAGGACATTCAGGAGGAAAACGAAAAGGGAAAGGACAGCACGGCACGCATGGAAAAAAGTGCGGCGGCGATTGACCAGAGCACGGCGGGACTGACCCAGAGCGCATCCCTGATGGAAGAGCAGGTTGCACAGGTAAAGGAACAGATTGGCAGAATGAGCGCCGGTGCAGACCGTCTGGAAGAGGAAATCAGACGTCTTTCCGAAACGAGCGGTAGCAGCGCTTCCTTTGAAGAAGAAGTCACCAAACTGAATATGGGCATGACAAGTCTCGGCGACAGCATCAATCGTCTGAACGAGAGTGCTACCAATATCAGTGACGGTGTTATCGGCTTAAGCGAAGGCACTTTCCATTTAGGAGAGGGACTTTCCCAGATGGACAAAGGCTTAGAACGCTTAAATGAAAGCAATACCCGCTTAGAGCAGGTTGTGGAACGCAACGAAAAGAGTGTATCCATGGCGGCACAGACCGTGGTACGCGCCGAGCAGAGCGTTACCAAGGCAGAACAGGGCGCCGCAAAGACGGACGAGCTCATCCGCACCGCCATGGCAAAGATTGAGCAGATGCAGGCAGGAAACGGCAATACGGAAGAAGTAAAGGCACTGCTTGCCGAATTACAGAAGGTACAGAACGACCAGTTTGCACAGCTTACCGATCACGTACACAAGGAAAACGTAAAGGTATACCGCAATGTGCAGGCGGTTGTTATTGACGAAAACGACAAACAGAATGAGAACAGCGGAAAGAGCTTTGGTTACCTGTCCGTAAGAACCAACGCCATTCTGGTAGTATCCCTGGTATCTTTGCTGGCATCTTGTGCCGGACTGGTATTCCAGATTTTAGTATACCTCCACATTCTGTAAATACATATTTTATAAGCGTCTGGCAAAAACAGTTTATTACATATCCATAAACACGGAGGCAGCATGAGCAAACAAATTTGGAAACCCGGCAATATGCTTTATCCCTTACCGGTTGTTATGGTCAGTGTGGCTGACAAAGAAGGAAAGCAGAATATCATTACGATTGCGTGGACAGGCACCATCTGCAGCGACCCGCCCATGGTTTCCATATCCGTACGGCCGGAGAGATATTCCTATCATATGATAAAAGAAACCGGTGAATTCGTGATAAACCTGACCACGAAAGAGCTGGCTTTTGCCACGGATTACTGCGGCGTGAAAAGCGGCAGGGATGTGGACAAGTTTGCTGCCATGCAGCTGACACCTGTGCGGGGAGAAAAGGTAAAAGCACCGTTAATTGCCGAAAGTCCTGTGAATTTAGAGTGTAAAGTTACCGAAGTGAAGCATTTGGGCACACACGATATGTTTATGGCAGAGGTGGTCTGCGTCCATGCGGATGAAAAATACATGGATGAGCAGAACCGTTTTCATCTGGAAATGGCAGACCCCATTGTATATTCCCACGGCACTTATATGACCACGGGAAAAAAGATTGGTACATTTGGTTACAGTGTAAGGAAAAAGAATTAGTATGAAAATTACCCGGTATCACAAAAGGTTAAAATACACATATATGAAAGTGGCAGGCGGCATACTTGTTGTCGCCGCTCTCTTTTTTCCGTCCTATGTAAAATGGGAAGCTCCTGCGGAGAATATGTTTACCGTTTCCTTAAACGGTGAAGAAGTGGGAGTGGTTGCGGAGAAAGAAACTGCCGAAAAGCTGCTCCAGGAAGCCCGCAAGGAATTAGTTTCCGGCAGGGACGGGCTGGTATTTATGGACGTGGATATGAATTTGCGGGGGCAGGCAGTGCTGGTCGGCAAAATCGATGACGAAGATTCCGTCCGGTCCCGCATGAAGCAGGTGCTTGAGCACAACATCAAAGAAACCACACACCGTTCCTATGCCGTGAAAATCAATAATTACATGGTAAACTTAGGAAGCAGGGAGGATGTGCTTTCTCTTTTACAGCAGGCGGTGGACAAATATGACACGGAAGGACGTTATCAGGTAAATCTGACCCATGCCCAGGGCAGGGAATTCAACGTACTGACCGCACAGATTGAAGACACGGCGGACGAAGAAACAACCGGCCGGGATAGCGGCACCGTACAGGTAAGCGACAAGGGCGGTTTTGAACTGGCAGCAGAAAATATGCTTACGGACACGGAGCCTGCGGGAGAAAAGGATTTCTCCGACTATGAGCTTGGTACGGTGGATATCCGTTTTGCGGAAGAAGTGGAAATTGTGGAAGTGTATCTGGATGACTCCCAGCTTACGGATGTAGCGCAGGCGGCGGAAGAGGTCATCAAGGAGCAGGAGGTAAATTCTGTTTACGAAGTGGTTTCCGGCGACACTCTTTCCGAAATTGCCATCAAGACCAACATCCCCATGGAACAACTGGTTGCCATGAATGACTCCCTGGAGGACACTAATTCTGTAATCCGTGTGGGACAGGAATTGATTATCACAATTCCGGAGCCCGAGCTTTCCGTGGATCATGACGAAGAAATGTACTATGAGGAGATTTACGATGCTCCCGTTCAGTATGTATACAATGACAGCTGGTACACCAATCAGACCAAGACCCTGCAGGAGCCTTCGGCGGGCTTCCGAAAAGTAGTGGCAGTTGTTTCCTATAAGAATGATACCGAAACAAACAGGGAAATACTAAAAGAAGAAGTGGTCATGGAAGCGGTTCCGAAGATTGTGGAAAAAGGAACCAGAATACCGCCTACTTATATCAAGCCGATTTCCGGCGGGCGTCTGACATCAAACTTTGGTAAGAGAAAAGCACCGAAGAAGGGCGCCAGCACTTATCATAAGGGCGTTGACTGGGCAACCCCGAAGGGCACTACGGTTGTAGCATCCTGCGGCGGTACGGTAGCCAAAGCCGGATGGGGCAGCGGCTACGGCTACGTGGTCTATATTAACCATGAAGACGGCAGACAGACCCGTTACGGACACTTAAGCAAGGTTCTGGTAACGGCGGGACAGAAGGTTTCCCAGGGAGATAAGATAGCCTTGAGTGGAAATACCGGCGTAAGTACGGGACCTCATCTGCACTTTGAAATCCTGATAAACGGCAAGCAGGTCAATCCCTTAAACTACCTGAATTAGCCGGGAAAAGTCACGAACACATATTCACGTTTACAAAAACGGTGTATGGATATATAATGTAAGGATAAGAAATCTTGAAATGGATAGAGGTATGAAAATGGAACAATACGCAATCAAAGGCGGTAATCCATTAGTTGGTGAAGTGGAAATCGGCGGTGCCAAAAATGCCGCTCTTCCCATTATAGCTGCGGCCCTTATGTCAGAAGAGACAGTGCATATAGATAATTTGCCCGATGTCAGGGATACCAATGTATTATTGGAAGCTATGCAGAGCATCGGCGTTATGATTAAAAGAGAAGACCGTCACAGAGTGACGATTTATCCTTCCCGGATAAACAATCTGGTAGTGGACGGCGAGGGCGTCCGCCGTATCCGTGCGTCCTACTATTTTATCGGAGCACTGCTTGCACGTTACAAAAAAGCAGAAGTAGCGCTTCCGGGTGGCTGCGATATCGGCTGCAGAGCCATAGACCAGCATATCAAGGGCTTCCGCGCACTTGGTGCGGACGTCAACATTGAGTACGGACTGATTAAAGCGGAAGCGGAGCGCTTAAAGGGCAGCCATATTTACATGGATGTGGTTTCTGTAGGCGCCACCATTAACATCATGATGGTAGCGGCACTGGCAGAAGGTCAGACGATTATTGAAAATGCAGCAAAGGAGCCTCACGTAGTAGACCTTGCCAATTTCTTAAACAGCATGGGTGCCAACATCAAGGGCGCCGGTACGGATGTTATCCGTATCAAGGGTGTTTCCCACCTGCACGGTACCGATTATGCAATTATTCCCGACCAGATTGAAGCCGGAACCTTTATGTTTGCGGCAGCAGTCACCAAGGGAGATGTTACTGTAAAAAATGTTATTCCGAAGCATTTGGAGTCCATTACCGCAAAGCTTTTGGAAATCGGCTGTGAAATCGAGGAGTCTGATGATGCGGTGCGTGTTGTGGCGGCAAAACCGTTACGACATACACAGGTAAAGACACTTCCTTACCCCGGTTTTCCCACGGATATGCAGCCCCAGATTACGGTGGCGCTGGCATTGTCCCAGGGTACCAGTATCGTAACCGAAAGCATCTTTGAGAACCGTTTTAAATATGTGGATGAACTGACACGCATGGGCGCCAACATCAAAGTAGAAGGCAATACCGCTATCGTGGATGGCGTAAGCAAATATACCGGAGCCAAGATTTCGGCTCCCGACCTCCGTGCGGGCGCGGCACTTGTGCTGGCGGCACTGGCAGCGGACGGTTATTCCGTTGTGGAGGATATTCACTATATCCAGCGCGGATACGAGGATTTCCATTTGAAACTGCAGTCTCTGGGCGCACAGATTGACAAAGTGGATTCCGAAAGAGAATTACAGAAATTCAAGCTTAAAATAGGCTGATGCCGGGAGAAACCCGTATACAGAACGCAAAAGAAAAGGAGACTAAAATGGAACAGGAAAAGTTATTGTTTACTTCCGAGTCTGTTACAGAAGGACATCCCGACAAAATGTGCGATGCCATTTCTGATGCAATTTTGGATGCTCTCATGGAGCAGGATCCTATGAGCCGTGTTGCCTGCGAAACAGCAAGCTGCACCGGTTTCGTACTCGTTACCGGAGAAATCACCACAGAAGCTTATGTGGATATTCAGAAAATCGTAAGAGAAACCGTAAAAGAAATCGGTTATGACAAATCCGAATACGGCTTCGACGGCAATACCTGTGCCGTTATGGTAGCTATTGACGAACAGTCCCCCGACATTGCCATGGGTGTTGACAAATCCTTAGAGGCAAAGAAGGAAGCGGCTGAAAACAATATGTCCGAAGAAGAGCTGGATGCCATCGGCGCCGGCGACCAGGGTATGATGTTCGGTTATGCCACCAATGAGACAGAGGAATATATGCCTTATCCCATTTATCTGGCACACAAGCTGACCAGGCAGCTGACCAAGGTTCGTAAGGACGGAACCCTTCCTTACCTTCGTCCCGATGGAAAGAGCCAGGTTTCCGTACAGTATGATGAAGCAGGAAAGCCCATCAGACTGGAAGCGGTTGTACTTTCCACCCAGCACGACCCGGATGTTACCCAGGAACAGATTCACGAAGACATTAAGAAATATGTATTTGACCCCATCCTTCCCAAGGAAATGCTGGATGAGGACACCAAGTACTTCATTAACCCCACCGGACGTTTTGTTATCGGCGGACCTCACGGAGACGCAGGTCTGACAGGAAGAAAGATTATCGTAGACACCTACGGCGGATATGCCCGTCACGGCGGCGGCGCTTTTTCCGGTAAGGACTGCACCAAGGTAGACCGTTCCGCAGCATACGCTGCCCGTTATGTGGCAAAGAACATTGTGGCAGCGGGACTGGCTGACAAGTGCGAAATCCAGTTGTCCTACGCAATCGGTGTGGCACATCCCACCTCCATCCGCGTAGATACCTTCGGCACAGGTAAGCTTTCCAATGCCAAGCTGGTAGAAATTATCCGTGACAATTTTGATTTACGTCCCGCAGGTATTATCAAGATGTTGGATTTGCGCCGTCCTATTTACAAGCAGACCGCTGCTTACGGACATTTCGGACGCAACGACCTTGACCTTCCCTGGGAGAAATTAGACAAAGCAGACGACTTAAAGAAATATTTAGCATGAGAACAGGTGAATTAATAAAACGATTTATTCCTTATTATAAAAGTCACAAAGGAGTGCTGGCGGCAGATTTATTCTGCGCCAGCCTTATTTAGTATATAACAAGGGGGAAGACATGGCATTCACACATTTGCATGTGCATACAGAGTATTCACTGTTAGACGGTTCCAACAAAATAAAAGAATATGTCAAGCGTGTGAAAGAGCTTGGCATGGACAGTGCGGCAATCACCGACCACGGCGTTATGTACGGTGTCATTGATTTTTACCGTGCGGCAAGAGAAGCCGGCATCAAGCCGATTCTGGGCTGCGAGGTCTATGTGGCGCCCAATTCCCGCTTTGACAAGGAGCTTACCGGCGGCGAGGACCGGTATTACCATCTGGTGCTTTTAGCGGAAAACAATACAGGTTATGCCAACCTGATGAAAATTGTCAGCCGCGGTTTTACGGAAGGCTATTATTATAAGCCCCGTGTGGATATGGAGGTTTTGCAGACCTATCACGAGGGCATCATTGCTCTTTCCGCCTGTCTGGCGGGCGAGGTGCAGCGCTACATTGTAAAAGGACTGCATGAGGAAGCGAAAAAAGCAGCGTTAAAATATGAAACATGCTTCGGAAAGGGCAATTTCTTTCTGGAAATGCAGGATCACGGCATCCCGGAACAGAAGCTGGTCAACACGGAGCTTTTGAAATTAAGCAAGGAAACCGGCATTGAACTGGTGGTCACCAACGATGTGCACTATACCTATAAGGAAGATGTGGACTCCCATGATATACTGCTCTGTCTGCAGACCGGTAAAAAGCTGGCGGATGAGGACAGAATGCGCTATGTGGGCGGTCAGTACTATGTCAAAAGCGAAGAGGAAATGAAGGCGCTTTTCCCCTATGCGTGGGAAGCGGTGGAAAACACCCAGAGAATAGCGGACCGCTGCCATGTGGAAATTGAGTTCGGCGTTACGAAGCTGCCGAAATTTGAAGTGCCGGAAGGCTATGACTCCTGGACCTACTTAAATAAACTCTGTAGCGATGGGTTAGCGGAACGTTACGGCGATGAGCATGCACCTGCGGGCAGCACCGGTCAGACCTTACGGGAACGGCTGGACTATGAGCTGAATGTCATCCGTACCATGGGCTATGTGGATTACTTCCTGATTGTGTGGGATTTTATCAATTATGCCAAGGAACACGGTATCCCCGTGGGACCGGGACGAGGCTCCGCGGCGGGAAGCATTGTGGCATACTGCCTGAAAATCACCAATATCGACCCCATCCGCTACCAGCTTTTGTTTGAACGTTTCTTAAACCCGGAGCGTGTGTCCATGCCCGATATCGATGTGGATTTCTGCTTTGAAAGAAGGCAGGAGGTCATTGACTATGTGGGCAGGAAGTACGGTGCGGACAAGGTAGTGCAGATAGTTACTTTCGGTACCATGGCTGCAAGAGGCGTTATCAGGGATGTGGGCCGTGTTATGGACATGCCCTATGCGTTTGTGGACTCCATTGCGAAAATGATTCCCAACGAATTAAACATTACCATTGATAAAGCGCTGGATATGAACCCGGAATTCAAGAGCTTATACAGCTCGGACGACAGGGTGCATCATCTGATCGATATGTGCAAACGTCTGGAAGGTCTGCCGAGAAATACTTCCATGCATGCGGCGGGCGTGGTTATCTGCCAGAAATCGGCGGACGAATTTGTGCCCTTATCCCGCGGCTCGGACGGTTCCATTGTCACCCAGTTTACCATGACGACGCTGGAAGAACTGGGACTCTTGAAAATGGACTTTTTAGGGCTTCGTACCCTGACCGTTATCCAGAATGCCGTGAATATGATTGAAAAGGACACCGGCATACATATTGACGTGGACCATATTGATTATGACGATAAAAAAGTACTGGAATCCTTGGGAACCGGCAAAACGGACGGTGTGTTCCAGTTGGAAAGTACGGGCATGAAGAACTTCATGAAGGAGCTTCGCCCCCAGAGCTTAGAGGACGTTATCGCGGGTATTTCCCTGTACCGTCCCGGCCCCATGGATTTTATCCCCAAGTATATCCGGGGCAAAAACAATCCGGACAGCATCACCTACGCCTGCCCGCAGTTAGAGCCTATTTTGGCGCCGACCTACGGCTGTATTGTCTACCAGGAGCAGGTTATGCAGATTGTGCGTGACTTAGGCGGTTACACACTCGGACGAAGCGACCTGGTAAGACGTGCCATGAGTAAGAAAAAACAGGCGGTCATGGAAAAAGAACGCGCCAACTTCGTTTACGGCAATGAGGAAGAGAGCGTTCCCGGCTGCGTTTCCCGCGGCATTGACGAAAAGACGGCATCCGGTATTTACGACACCATGATGGATTTCGCCAAGTATGCGTTCAATAAGTCCCATGCGGCATGCTATGCGGTGGTGGCATACCAGACGGCGTACCTGAAATATTATTACCCGGTGGAATTTATGGCGGCGCTGATGACCTCTGTTATCGACAACCCCAAAAAGGTGGCGGAATACATTTTGGTCTGCCGTAACATGGGCATTGAAATCCTGCCTCCCGATATTAACGAAGGCGAAAGCGGATTTTCCGTATCCGGCAGTTCTATCCGCTATGCCCTGACGGCTATCAAGAGTGTGGGCAGACCGGTCATTACGGCTGTGGTGGAGGAACGGAAGGAACGCGGGCCTTTCCTTAATCTGCAGGATTTTGTGAACCGCATTACCGATAAGGATGTGAACAAGCGTGCTGTAGAAAGCTTTATCAAGGCAGGTGCCCTGGACGGACTCGGCGGCACCAGAAAGCAGTTTATGTCCGTTTTCTCCCAGGTAATGGACAGGACCCAGAAGGACAGGAAAAACAATATGGCAGGCCAGCTTTCCTTATTTGATATTGTGGAGGAAGAGGAGAAGGAAGGTCTTGCCCTGAAGCTGCCGGATGTGGGAGAGTACCCCAAGGAAATGAAGCTTGCTTTTGAAAAAGAAGTGCTGGGCATCTATGTCAGCGGCCATCCGCTGGAGGAGTATGAGGCGGCGTGGCGAAAGAAAATCAGCAATACCACTGCGGATTTTGCCTATGACGAGGAAGTGCAGGGCGTGCGGGTAAAGGACGGAGCCAAGGCGGTTATCGGCGGACTCATTGCCGGCAAGACCATTAAATATACGAAGGACAACAAGATTATGGCATTCCTTACCATAGAGGATCTGGTGGGAACGGTGGAAGTGATTGTGTTCCCCAAGACCTACGAGCAGAGCGCTTCCTTCCTGACGGAGGATGCCAAGGTGTTTGTGCAGGGCCGCATTTCCGTGGAGGAAGACAAGGACGGAAAGCTGATCTGCGAAAAGATAGTGCCGTTTACTGAGCTTAAGAAGAAAGTATGGATTAAGTTCCCCGATATGGAGGCATACAAAGCAGCGGAGGCGGGACTCATGGACACGTTAAGGGAGTCCGAAGGAAAAGACGGTATCGTAATTTACATTGAAAACCCGAAGGCAAAAAAAGAACTGCCGCCCAACCAGAACGTAGAGGCGGATGAAAGCCTTGTAAACCGCCTGCAGGAGCGGTTTGGAAGGGAAAATGTCACAGTAACGGTTTCCTGATTGGAAAGAAGCAGTTTTCAAGATATAATGTGAAAAATATATCAAAAAAATCATTGAAAATTGCAAGGAAAAGGGTTAAAATAGAGGAAATTGTTTAGATGAGCAACTGTTTAGGAGGAATAAAATTATGGCAGACCAGATGAAGACAATTGCCGTATTGACCAGCGGTGGAGATGCACCCGGAATGAACGCAGCAATTCGTGCTGTTGTCCGTACCGCTATTGCAAAAGGACTTACTGTAAAAGGTATTGAAAGAGGCTATGCAGGTCTTTTAAATGAAGAGATTATAGATATGGATGCGAAGAGCGTATCCGATATTATCCAGAGAGGCGGTACTATTTTAGGAACCGCAAGATGTCTGGAATTCAAGAACCCCGAAATACAGAAGGTCGGAGCGGATATCTGCAGAAAGCATGGTATCGACGGCCTGGTTGTTATCGGCGGCGACGGTTCCTACCGCGGTGCACAGGCACTGACCAGAAACGGCATCAACGCAATCGGACTTCCCGGTACCATCGACCTCGATATTGCATGTACCGATTACACCATCGGCTTCGATACCGCAGTCAATACCGCTATGGAAGCGATTGACAAGGTAAGGGATACTTCTACTTCCCATGAGAGATGCAGCATCATCGAAGTTATGGGACGTAACGCAGGCTACATTGCTCTGTGGTGTGGTATTGCAGACGGCGCAGAAGATATTCTGCTTCCCGAAAAATACGATTACAACGAACAGGCAATTATCGATAACATTATCCAGAAAAAGAAAATGGGTAAGAAGCACTACATCATCGTAAACGCAGAAGGTGTCGGCGATTCCATGGAAATGGCCAAGAGAATTGAAGCGGCAACCGGTATTGAAACCAGAGCTACTATCTTAGGACATATCCAGAGAGGCGGCAGCCCGACCTGTAAGGACCGCTACTATGCATCCATCATGGGCGCATACGCAGTAGACCTTCTGATTGAAGGCAAGTCCAACCGTGTAGTCGGCTATAAGAACGGCGAGTTTGTAGATTATGACATTGAAGAAGCACTGGCAATGAATAAGAGCATTCCGGAGTATTCTTACGAAATCAGCAGACTGTTATCCAAATAATAAGGCGAGAGAATGAACTCCCTATGACTGAGAATGTCACAGGGAGTTTTTTACAATCATAGAAGGAAGAAGGTGACGGCATGATTACAAGCACGTCAAATCCGCGTGTCCGCCAGCTCGTGCTCTGGCAGGAAAAAGCGAAAAAGAGGCGTGAGGACAATGTTTTTTTAGCAGAAGGCATCAAGATGCTAAGAGAGGCGCCGAGGGACTGGATAAAGGAAGTCTACCTGACGGAAGAAGTACTGCAGCGCCTGAGGAAAGAGGACGGAGAGGTCCTTACAAAAATAGAGAATACCGGCTACGAACTTTTAAGCAACGAGGTTATGAAAAAGGTTTCCGATACGCAGACCCCACAGGGGGCACTGGTGGTATTGAACCGTCCGTCGTACACGCTGGAGGATATTGTCGGAAACGGAGAGGGCACCTTCATGGTGCTGGAAAACCTGCAGGACCCCGGCAACCTGGGCACCATTATCCGGACGGGAGAGGGTGCCGGTATACGGGGCGTCATCATGTCGCAGGACACGGTGGACATCTATAATCCCAAGACCATCAGAGCCACCATGGGGTCCGTTTACAGAGTCCCTTTTATATATGTAGAAACTCTTTCAAATAGCATATGTTATCTAAAAGAAAAGGGCGTCCGGACCTATGCGGCACACCTGAAGGGCACAAAGCAGTACTATGAATTTTCCTATACGGGCGGTACGGCTTTCCTGATAGGAAATGAAGGCAACGGTCTGAAAAAAGAGACTGCGGACTTGGCGGACGAATATCTGCGTATTCCCATGGAAGGGCAGGTAGAGTCCTTAAATGCCGCAATTGCCGCTACGATTTTAATGTATGAGGCGTACCGGCAGAGAAGGCAGTAAAGACCGCAGACTATGAATACATTAAAAATTAAATCATAATTTAATATATAGAAAGGATGGTAAATTATTTATGATCGGATTTATTGGACTGGGCAATATGGCTTCGGCTATTATTGGCGGATTACTGAAGAAAAAACTGGTGTTATCTAATGAAATACTGGGTACGGACAAGCTGCCCGAGGCGGTGGAACGATGCAAAAAGGAATACGGCATTGAAACAGCTTCTACCAATACAGAGGTGGCATCCGCAGCGGATGTGCTGTTTTTAGCGGTAAAGCCGCAGTTTTTTCCGGAGGTCATTGCGGAAATCAAAGATGCAGTCAGAGAGGACACCGTGGTAGTCAGCATTGCGGCAGGCAAGACCATGGCATCCATTGAAGAACTGTTCGGAAGAAAAATTAAACTGGTACGCTGCATGCCCAACACACCGGCGCTGGTACTGGAAGGCTGCACCGCTGTGGTGCAGGGCGAACTGGTATCCGACGGCGAAATGGAATATGTAAAAGAACTTCTGAAAGCATTCGGCACCGTCAGTGAAGTACAGGAAAAAATGATTGATATTGTAGTAGGCATCAGCGGCAGCTCCCCCGCCTATGTATTTATGTTTATCGAATCCATGGCGGATGCGGCTGTCCTTGCCGGCATGCCCAGAAAGCAGGCATACGAAATGTCGGCCCAGGCGGTGCTCGGCAGTGCAAAACTGCTTCTGGAAACGGGAAAACATCCCGGTGAACTGAAGGACATGGTATGCTCTCCGGCAGGGACCACCATTGAAGCTGTAAAAGTATTGGAAGAAATGGGCTTCCGCGCAACCGTTATTGATGCGGTGGATGCCTGCATTGAAAAGTCCAGAAATATGTAAACTTGACAAAATTTCAAACCTCTGCTAATATATCATCCGTGATTGCGTAACATTTCTGTAATAAATGTAATAAAATTGGTATATATTATGTTGGAGGTAACGAAAATGGCAATAAGCAAAAAGCTCCTTACAGTGCTTGCCGGTCTTGTTCTTATGACCGTCCTGCTGCTGCAATGTGATCTGGATGCACAAGCTGCTAACCATAATTACCTGAGTGATTACACCGGAGGTGCCGCAGCAGTATTAGATGCCAGGTCTACCAATACATCAAAGGTATTGAACGCAACAGCAAAGGAATTAAACTTAGACCTTGACAGCCTGAGCCGGGAAGAAGAATCTACTCTGGTCATGGCAAATGTCACCAGTGCACTGAATGTAAGGACAGAACCCGCAACAGATGCTGAGAAAGCCGGAAAGCTTTACAAGGACTGCGGCGGTAAAATTTTGGAACGTAAGGACGGCTGGACCAAAATCCAGTCGGGCGACTTAATCGGCTGGGCCAGCGACGAATATCTTCTCTTCGGGGAGGATGCGGAAAGTCTGGCAGCGGATGTGGGTGTCACGGTAGCCCATATCGACGACGGTCTGATGGTCAGAACAAAGCCCGGTACGGATGCCGATATTTACGGCGTGCTTCCCAAGGGCGATGAAGTAGAGGTATTGAGCGTGGGCGATGACGGCTGGGCCTGCATCGACTACGAAGGAGAGGATGGCTATGTCTCCACCGATTATATTACCATCGAGTTCAAAATCGATGAGGGCGAGACCATGGAAGCCATCAAGGAAAGACAGGCAGCGGAGGCAGAAGCCAAGCGCCATGTCAACTACGGACAGTATACCACGGACGCGGATACCACCCTGCTTTTGGCAGCACTTATCCAGTGCGAAGCGGGCGGCGAGGAGTACGAAGGACAGCTTGCGGTCGGTGCGGTTGTTATGAACCGTGTCAGAAGCGGCGCTTATCCCGACACCATCCATGCCGTTATCTATGCATCCGGTCAGTTTACCCCGGCACAGAGCGGTAAGGTAAACCGGGTATTAGAGTCCGGCAAGATTAAACAGAGTTGTATCGATGCGGCAACGGAAGCAATCTCCGGTGTGTCCAATGTAGGCGATCTGACTCACTTCAGAAGAAACAACGGCAGAGCCGGTCTGGTTATCGGCCACCATGTATTCTATTAAGCTATTCAAAACAATTTTTACGGAAATGAGAAAGAAGCATCCGGTCCGCAAAACGGCCGGGTGTTTTCTTTTTCTGAAAATACCGGATATTTACGCACTTTACAAAGATTTTATTGCCCGAAGGATAAAGATGTAGTAAAATAATTGCAAATGCGGAAACTATTCTGCAGAAGGGAGGATGAAGAAATGGATAACATGCTTTTTATCTGGCTGATTGCCTTGATAGTGTTAATCGTGATAGAGCTTGCTACCATGGGGCTTACCACCATCTGGTTTGCACTGGGTGCACTTGTCGCAGCCATCACTGCAGCCCTGCATGCGCCGGTTGTGCTTCAGGTTGTCTTATTCCTGGTAATATCCATTGTGTCTTTTATCTTTACCAGACCTCTGGCTGTCAAGTATTTCAACCGGGACCGCGTCAGGACCAATGTGGAAAGCCTTATCGGCAGACAGGGAGTTGTGATCAGCGAGATTAACAACGTGGAAGGAATCGGTCAGATTCAGGTAGGCGGTCAGGAATGGAGCGCCCGCACGCGGATGGACGGCATGACAGTTCCCGTAGGAACGGTAGTCGTAGTATATGCGGTCAACGGTGTCAAGCTGATAGTAGAACCGAAATAATGCCGGATCGCGGACAGCGGTTTCTACGGCAGGCAGCAAAAAATAAAAAAGGAGAGAATGTATGGAAGTCATTATTATTGTTCTGATTGTACTGATTCTGGCAATTCTGGTATCCTGTATCAAGATTGTACCCCAGGCTCAGGCATATGTAGTAGAAAGACTCGGTGCTTATCAGGGTACCTGGTCGGTAGGTATGCATTTCAAAATGCCCTTTATCGACAGAGTGGCAAGAAGGGTAAACTTAAAGGAGCAGGTAGCGGATTTCCCGCCCCAGCCCGTTATTACCAAGGATAACGCCTCCGTAAGAGTCGATACCGTTGTATTCTACCAGATTACGGACCCGAAGTTGTTTGCATACGGTGTGGAAAATCCCATGATGGCGATTGAAAACCTGACGGCTACCAGCCTTAGAAACATCATCGGTGATCTGGAAATGGACGAAACCTTAACCTCCCGTGAAATCATCAATACCAAGATGCGTTCCACACTGGACATCGCCACAGACCCCTGGGGTATCAAAGTAAACCGTGTCGAGTTAAAGAACATTATGCCGCCTCCCGACATCCAGAATGCCATGGAGAAGCAGATGAAGGCAGAACGAGAAAGACGTGAAGCCGTTACCCGTGCAGAAGGTGAAAAGAGAGCGAAAGTCCTTTCCGCAGAAGGTGAAAAGGAATCCGCCATTCTTCGTGCGGAAGCAGAAAAGCAGTCCGCTATTCTTCGCGCAGAAGCTGAAAAAGAGAAGAAAATCCGTGAAGCAGAAGGTGAAGCAGAAGCTATTCTTAAGGTACAGCAGGCATATGCCGACGGTATCCGCATGTTAAAGGAAGCAGCACCCGATGACAAGGTACTGAAGTTAAAGAGTTTGGAGGCCTTTGAAAAGGCAGCTGACGGCAAGGCTACCAAGATTTTACTGCCCGCAGATTTGCAGGGCATAGCTTCCCTGGCAACCACCTTCCGGGAAGTAGCCGGCGATAAATAAAAAAAGGAATCGCTGAGATTCTTATGATGCTCGGAATCTGCACAGGCGGGTTCCGAGTATTTGTATTAAAGGGAAAGGAATGGACATTTTTATGGTAAACTTAAAAGGACGTAATTTCTTAAAACTGCTTGATTTTACACCGGAGGAAATCCAGTACCTTCTGGATTTGGCCGCAGAATTAAAGGAAAAGAAAAAGAAGGGCGTACTGCATGATACCCTGCGCGGTAAAAACGTAGCCCTGATTTTTGAAAAGACCAGCACCCGTACCCGCTGCTCTTTTGAAGTAGCGGCGCACGACCTCGGCATGGGAACCACCTACTTAGACCCCACCGGTTCCCAGATTGGCAAAAAGGAAAGCATTGCCGATACCGCAAGAGTACTGGGACGTATGTACGAAGGTATCGAATACCGTGGTTTCGGACAGGATATTGTGGAAGAACTGGCGAAATACGCAGGCGTGCCGGTATGGAATGGACTTACCAATGAGTTTCACCCCACCCAGATGCTGGCAGATCTTCTGACCATCAGAGAACACTTGGGACGCATCAAGGGCGTCAAGCTTACATACATGGGCGATGCCCGTTACAATATGGGCAACTCCTTAATGGTGGCCTGTGCGAAAATGGGCATGCACTTTACCGCCTGCACTACGAAGGAATATTTCCCGGATGCGACACTGGTAGCAGAGTGTGAGAAAATTGCATCGCAGACCGGCGGCAGCATTACCCTGACCGAGGATGTTACGGCAGGTACTAAGGGAGCAGATGTCATCTACACCGATGTATGGGTTTCCATGGGCGAGCCGGACGAAGTATGGAGCAGCCGTATCAAGGCATTAAGTCCTTATCAGGTAAATAAAAAAGTAATGGAGAATGCCGGAGAACAGGCTATTTTCATGCACTGCCTCCCCGCCTTCCATGACCTGAAGACCAAGATTGGCAAAGAAGTGGAAGCAAAATTCGGAATGTCCGAACTGGAAGTAACCGATGAAGTATTTGAGTCCGCCCAGTCCGTAGTCTTTGACGAAGCGGAAAACAGAATGCATACCATCAAGGCGGTTATGGCGGCAACTCTGTAACAGGCAGTAACGACAGAAACGGAAAGACAGGAATATGACTTTGCAGAAGAAAGTAAAAACAGAGATTGCATGGCTCCCGAGCATCGACTCCACCAATGAGGAAATCAAGCGGAAAGCAGCGGAGGGCGCAGCGGAAGGACTGGTAATAGCGGCGGATATGCAGACAGCCGGGAAAGGAAGAAGAGGCAGGGCATGGCAGTCCCCCGCCGGCAAGAACCTTTATTTTTCCATCCTGCTCCGCCCTGAAGTGAAGCCGGACAAGGCGTCCATGGTCACCCTGCTTATGGCGGTAGCCGTGCAGAAAGCGGCAGCGGCGGTAAGCAGTACGGAAACCCTGATCAAATGGCCAAACGATGTGATTATGCACGGCAAAAAAATAACCGGCATCCTGACGGAAATGTACCTTAAGGGCGAAGAGATTGACTTTGTGGTCATTGGTACCGGCGTCAATGTGAAAGCACAGACCTTTCCCGAGGAGCTGGTGAATGCCTCCGATATAGAAACGGAGAGCGGCAGGGTGATTTCCCGCAAAGAGCTCTTAGAGGTCATAGTGGATGAATTTTTTGTCCTCTACGAGGAATATGTAAAGACCGGCAACCTTCGGTTTGTGAAGGAAACTTACGAAAAAGCACTGGTGAACAAAGACAGGGAGGTGCTCATTTTAGACCCTGCCGGTGAATACCGTGCCGTGGCGGAAGGCATTGATGAAAAAGGAGAACTGCTGGTGCGCATGGCGGACGGCACCGTCCGTACCGTGTACGCCGGGGAAGTATCAGTGAGAGGTATCTATGGCTATGTCTGATGAAAAACAGGAAAAAATGGTGCTGTGCGGCGCCAATTCCTATGATATGAAGTATTATTTCAATGAAAAATTTAACGGCATCCCGGAGTCTGTCAAGAACGAGCTGCATATTCTCTGCGTCCTTTTTACCGAGGAAGTGGGCGGCATTTTTACCATCGGCTTTGACGAGGAAGGTAATGTGCTGTTAGAAACCAACGCGGATGACGACGACATTTATTATGACGACATCAGCAGCGGACTTATGGTAGCGGAGGTGCGCCGCCAAAGAAGAGAACTGTTGGAGAGCTTAAGCATTTACTACCGGGTATTTATTCTGAAAGAAGACTTCAGCGATATGCTGACGGATGAGGATGAATAGGTCATTTTTTATGATTGCAGGATGAGGATGAACAATGATTTTAGTGATTGACGTGGGAAATACCAACATTACCTATGGCGTGTATGAAAAAGGAAAAATGAAGGCAACCTTCCGGGCAACGACGAAGCTGCCCCGGACTTCCGATGAATACGGTATTCTGCTGCACAGCATGCTTTCCATGAAAGGCATTTCCATGCAGCAGATAGAAGGCACTATCATAGCCAGCGTGGTATCGGATGTGATGCATTCCCTGACGGGCGGCATCAGGCGGTATCTGGGACATTCCCCTATTATCGTGGGACCCGGCGTGAAAACGGGTATTAAGGTAGTGACGGAAAATCCGAGAGCTATCGGAGCAGACCGGATTGTGGATGCGGTTGCCGCTTACGAAAAATACGGTGGGCCGGTGCTGGTGCTGGATTTCGGTACCGCTACCACCTATGACCTGATAAGCGAGGAGGGTAAGTTTCTTGCCGGCATTACGGCGCCCGGCGTGCGTATCAGCGCGGAGGCACTCTGGCGGGATACTGCCATGCTGCCCCGTATTGAGATTAAAAAGCCTAAGTCCATACTGGCGGAGGAAACCATTACCAGTATGCAGGCAGGTATCTTTTACGGACAAATCGGCCAGACGGAATACATCATCAAAAAGGTGAAGGAAGAAAGCAGACTCAATAACCTGAAGGTGGTGGCCACCGGCGGGCTGGGACGCGCCATTGCGGATGAAACGGACAGCATCGACATTTATGACAGCTATCTGACACTGGACGGCCTCTGTCTGATTTATGAGAAAAACAGGAAAAAGGAAGCATGAAATTAACAATAGGCAATGTAGAACTCAAGAATAATGTGATTTTAGCTCCGATGGCAGGCGTAACAGACCTGCCATTCCGTGTCCTGTGCAAAGAGCAGGGAGCGGGACTTTTGTGCATGGAGATGGTCAGCGCCAAGGCAATTTATTACGGCAGCAAAAATACGGAGGAGCTGATGAAAATAAGCCCTGCCGAAATGCCGGTATCCCTTCAGCTTTTCGGCTCCGATGCGGATATTATGGCAGATATGGCAAAGAAAATAGAAGAAAAGCCCTTTGCTGTTCTGGACATCAATATGGGCTGCCCGGTTCCCAAGGTGGTCAACAACGGCGAAGGCTCCGCCCTGATGAAAAATCCGAAGCTGGCGGAAGAAATCATCACAAAAATGGTAAAAGCCGTAAAAAAGCCCGTCACCGTAAAAATCCGCAAGGGCTTTGACGAGGCACACTTAAATGCCGTGGAGATGGCGAAAATCGCGGAAGCCTCCGGTGCGGCGGCAGTAGCGGTGCACGGCAGGACAAGGGAGCAGTACTACGCCGGAAAAGCGGACTGGGACTGCATCCGGGCAGTAAAGGAAGCGGTGAAAATCCCGGTTATCGGAAACGGGGATGTGACCGATGCTCTTTCCGCAGAACGGCTTTTGAAAGAAACCGGCTGCGACGGTGTGATGGTGGGCAGGGCAGCCCAGGGCAATCCGTTTATCTTCCGGGAAATCACGGAATATCTGGAAACCGGCGTAATCCCCCCGAAGCCAACACCTGCAGAGGTGCGCGCCACCATTGAACGGCATGCAAGGATGCAGATGGAGGAAAAGGGCGAATACACCGGCGTCAGGGAAATGCGCAAGCACCTTTCCTGGTACACGGTAGGTTATCCCAATTCCGCAAAATACCGCCAGATGATTAACAGCATGGAAACCATGGAGGAGCTGCTTCACAGCCTGGATATGGTTTTTCCGAAGGAAGCATAGAAGAAATCCGGACGTCTGTGCATAGATTGTCCTTCCCCTGCATAAGGTACAAAGAAAGGGGACGGGCATGGAAGAACTGACGGTGGTTGTATTTTATATGGAAGAAACATGGGGCAGGGCAGAAAAAAGGATACCCTGGCATTTTAGAGCAAGAGAACCCTGGCAGTACCATGTGGAGTGGGAGCAGGAAGAAATACCGCATCTGTGCAGGGTGTATCTGCCGGAACGCATGCAAAAGAAAAAGGAATGGACGAAGGACGGATTTACTTCCTATATGGAGGGACTACCCATTCCGGGGGAAAGCGCCGACGTGTATTACTACTATACGAAGGCTGCGGCGACTTTTTTGCACAGGAAAAACGACAGCCTGTCCGCGGAGGGAGCACGGTTTTTACTGCGTTATTACGGGATAAAAACAGAAGCGCTGCTTTTGCTTGAGGATACGGCTGTCCGTGGAGAGGACTGGCTGTACGACTATGCCGGGGATACCCGTTATATGGGCATACTGACAGACAGACCGAGGGAGCAGGAAGAGGTGGCTGATTTTCTGTATGAAGAATACGGCATTGTGTTGCAGGTGGCGGACAGGGCCGGGAAATGGCATATTCCCGACAACACCTCCTGTCTTTTTGTGGCGGGGGAAAAATGGTACGGACTCCGTCCGGCGGACATCGGGCAGAGGGGAACACTGCTTTTTATGGGCGCAGGCGGGGAACGGACATTCGCAGGCAGGCTTCCGGCAGAACGGATAATTTCCGTGGAATGCTATCTGCGTGAGAGGGGAATAAAGTGATATTATGGAAAAACAGTATGCAATTTGTACAATTTTGCCCCGAAGGGCAAGGAAATTGTTGTATAATCGGCAAAATGTTGTATAATAGAAATTAACTAACGATACCGATTGGGAGGTACATATGGATAAAAAATTTTTATACGCAAACAAAGACGTTCAGACGAGAAAGGTAAACCGTTTTTCTCTGATTGGACTGGGGGTACTTTATTTATTGATCGTGGGTGTGTATCTGGAATCCTTCTTAAAGGGAAGCATGAAAATTCTTCCGATTATTGTGGCGGCCGCCGTTGTGGTGGTGAGCTGCGTACTTAACCTTATTGTAATCCTGAAAAACAGAGCAAGCGCAAAACTCAGGTATTTCTGTATGTTTGAGCTGTTTGTACTGGCAGGCATTGTGGCATATTTCTACGACCCGTACTTTATATGCTTTTTAGTATGCATGCCTCTGATTGCATGGATCTTATACGGTGACAAGAAATTTATGGCAATTACGTCCATTCTGTATGCGGTGGAAAATATCGGACTTACGGTATACAAGGTAAATGTGGCAAAGAGCATTTCCTCAGAAAATGCCATGGAGAATTATTTTGCACTCGGCACATTGGTGCTCTTCCTGTTTGTATGCTATTATGCAACGGTAGTTTCCGATAAATTCAATGCCGATACATCCGGTCTTCTGAAAGAGGAGGCTGATGCCCAGAAGGATCTTTCCGAAGGTGTGCTTAAGGTAGCCGAGGAAGTAAGAAAGGGCGCACAGGATGCCATGAACATTGTGGACGAAGTAAAGGATTCCACCGAAGTGACCAGCCGTTCCATCGTGGACATCAGCGAAAGTACATCCGTAACCGCAGAAAATATCCAGACACAGACGGTTATGACACAGAATATCCAGGAGAATATCGAAAAGACTGTGGAGAGAGCCGCACATATGGTAAAGGTTGCCGATACATCCAAGGATATCAATACCAAGAATGTCGACATCATGACAAGACTGAAGGAACAGTCCGAAATTCTTTCCGAAACCAACGGACAGGTTTCCGATTCCATGGGAAAACTGCAGGAAAATGTAGAAAATGTGCGTAACATCACAAAGACAATCTTCTCTATTTCTTCCCGTACCAATCTGCTGGCATTGAACGCTTCCATTGAAAGTGCGCGTGCCGGAGAAGCCGGAAGAGGATTTGCGGTAGTAGCGGATGAAATCAGAGAGCTTTCCGAAAAGACAAGAAAAGAAACCGAAAATATCGCAACTATCCTGGAAGCACTGAATGCCAATGCGGTAGAGACCGCCGATGCGGTAGGTCGATCCATGGAAGTCAGCGAACAGCAGGATAAGATGATTGCCGAAGCTTCTGATCAGTTTGGTGCATTAAACGGCAATGTAAACGAATTGGTAGCTGATATTCAGGAAATTGATACCATGTTAGAGAGTCTGTCCAATGCCAACAACCGTATTGTTGACAATATCATGCAGCTTTCCGCAACCACAGAGGAAGTAACCGCTTCCGCACAGCAGTCGGCCAGCATGAGTGACAAGAACAGAGTAAATACCGAAAAGGCACAGGAAGTATTGAAGCAGGTGCTTGAGGTTGCCGAGAAAATGGATCAGTTCCTTCAGAAGTAATAATTCTTACCGAAAAGGAAAAGATTTTACAGAGTGAAACTTTACAGAAGACACAGTGTCATGCGGTTCTTTCTTGACACTGTGTCTAAAATTAAGTATAATACCTACTTATTACAGGCGCAGAAAGCGGCTGTTGTAAAGGGAGAATAAAGAATAGGAAGGCGATTAAGATGGAATCCAAGAAAAATATTCTGACTTACGAAGGGTTAAGAAAATACGAAGACGAGCTGCATGACTTAAAGGTTATAAAACGTAAAGAAGTAGCACAGAAGATTAAGGAAGCAAGAGAGCAGGGTGACTTATCCGAAAATGCGGAATACGATGCGGCAAAGGATGAGCAGAGAGACATTGAAGCCCGTATCGAAGAGCTGGAAAAAATCCTGAAGAATGCAGAAGTGGTAGTTGAAGATGAAGTGGATTTAGACAAAATCAACATCGGCTGCCAGGTTAAAATTTTAGATATGGAATATAACGAAGAACTGGATTACAAAATTGTCGGATCTACCGAAGCAAACAGCTTAAAGGGCAAGATTTCCAACGAAAGCCCCGTAGGCAAGGCTTTAATCGGCAGCAGACTGGGCGACGTCGTAGAAGTGGAGACCCAGGCCGGCATCTTAAAATACAAGGTACTGGAAATTCAGAGATCCAATACCGCAGACTAAAACAGTACCGGGAGACCGGTTGAAGGAGTAAAACAGTGGCAGAGAATAATCAGGGACAACAGAATCAGGCAGCACAGGAGCAGGACATCCATCAGCTCCTCAAGGTCAGAAGAGAGAAGCTTGCCAATTTACAGGAAGCCGGCAAGGACCCTTTTCGGATTACCAAATATGACGTAACACATCACAGCCGGGAAATCAAAGACAACTTTGAGACACTGGAAGGAAAGACCGTATCCATCGCAGGACGTATCATGCAGAAGCGCGTCATGGGTAAGGCTTCTTTCTGCAACGTACAGGATTTGCAGGGCAATATCCAGACCTACGTGGCAAGGGACAATATCGGAGAGGAGTCCTATGCGGACTTCAAAAAATATGACGTAGGCGATATTGTCGGCGTAAAGGGTGAAGTGTTCAAGACAAAGACCGGCGAAATTTCCATTCATGCGGCGGAGGTAACCTTACTTTCCAAGAGCCTGCAGATTCTTCCCGAGAAATTCCACGGCCTTACCAATACGGATATCCGTTACAGACAGCGCTACACCGATCTGATTATGAATCAGGATGTAAAGGATACCTTTGTAAAGAGAAGTAAAATTATCAGCGCCATCAGACGTTATCTTGACAGCCAGAACTTCATGGAAGTGGAAACTCCCATGTTAGTAGCCAATGCAGGCGGTGCGGCAGCAAGACCCTTTGAAACCCATTACAATGCACTGGACGAAGACGTTAAGCTTCGTATTTCCTTAGAGCTTTACTTAAAGAGACTGATCGTAGGCGGCATGGAAAGAGTTTACGAAATCGGTCGTGTATTCCGTAATGAAGGTCTGGACACCAGACATAATCCGGAATTCACCCTGATGGAGCTCTATCAGGCGTACACCGACTACAACGGCATGATGGATCTGACGGAAAACATGTTCCGTTATGTTGCGCAGGAGGTCTGCGGCACGACCCTTATCCCTTATGCAGAAGAAATGATTGACCTCGGAAAGCCTTTTGAAAGACTGACCATGATTGATGCTGTTAAGAAATACACCGGCATTGATTTTGACCAGGTGGCAGATACCGCAGAAGCAAAGAAATTAGCAGACGAAAAGGGCATTCACTACGAAGACCGTCACGTTAAGGGTGATATCTTAAATCTCTTCTTTGAAGAGTTCGTAGAAGAGCATTTAATCCAGCCCGTATTTATTATGGATCATCCGGTTGAAATTTCTCCTCTTACCAAGAGAAAGCCGGACAAGCCGGAATATGTAGAGCGTTTCGAGCTGTTTATCTACGGCCGCGAAATGTGCAACGCCTACTCCGAATTAAACGATCCCATCGACCAGAGAGAACGTTTCAAGGCGCAGGAAGCTGCTCTGGCAGCCGGCGACGAAGAAGCCAACACCACGGACGAAGATTTCATGAACGCCCTGGAAATCGGTATGCCTCCCACAGGCGGCATCGGTTACGGCATCGACCGTCTGGTCATGCTGCTCACCAATTCCCCTGCCATCCGCGACGTGCTCCTGTTCCCGACAATGAAGTCCTTGGATAAAAAAGACCAATAAAATCAAGGGTTTGCGGACTTCCAACTTGTATGGT